>F157a_European_Toad__coassemble_8_pt1 | contig 30179 bp, 23 predicted proteins | sample F157a_European_Toad__metabat2_high_PE_005 | metagenome-assembled genome bin F157a_European_Toad
GGACTATGGATTGGAGCGGCGAGGCTGTCGATTGGGCGGGGGTTTCAATCTTTTGCTCCATTTTTTCGATGGATTGGTTGATGTCCGACAGGGCGGTATTGACCTCGGAGGCATCCATTTCCCGCGATTTGGGTTCGCACGAGACAATCAGTGCGAGGAGAGGGAGAACCAGAAAAGTGTGATTCATGGCGAAAGAGATGAGTCCGGGATGGTCGCTCTTAGTTCTCATGATTGTTTTGTGGTTTTGGTAGTGTTGCATCGAGCCGTGAATTGGAATGGATGCCGTATTGCCGGGCAATATTCTCATTGGCAATGGAGACATTTTTTTTCTCGAAGACGATAGGTCGGTTTGTTCCCTTCATTTCAATGGTTATGAAAGGCGAGTTTCCGGGGCTTTTGTACAATAGTTCATTTAGGTGCGTGAGCCCTTTAACCGGGACACCATTTACTTTTTCAACAATTCTGTTATGTGAAACGTCAGGGATTTTGGAATTGATTTCGTGATCCAGAACGGATGTTATCATGACGAGATCATCCTTTTCAAGAGCGCCTCCCTTGTCGGAGAACTCTCGAAGCTCAAGGGCGACGTCCGTGAAAGGTATTTCATGCTCGACGAGTGCATTTCGTTGAAGGGGCTGGAAGACCAATCCGCCATAAACGACATAGCGGGGTAGTTTGTCGTATTCCTCTTCGAGTATTTCCAATCCTGCCGCAGCTTTGAGTGAAACTTCGACATTTACCGGCTTTCCGTTTCGCAGAACTGTCATGTGCAGAATGTCTCCCTTGAAGGAACGCTCGGTAAGTTCGTTGACTCGCACTGCTTCTCCCTCCAGTTCAACCATGCCAGAGCTGTCGACCTCATGGTCTTCCACGGTGAGAATGACATCTCCCCTCTGAAGGATTCCGTCCGCCGAACCTCCTTTGACGACTTCTCCGACGAGGATGCCTTTTTCATTGTCTGGCAATTGAAGTCCTTTTCGCATGGCGGGGTTGACGATTTCGACCAAGGCTGCCCCCACGGAGACATAGCGATCATAATGCCCATCACGCACATCTTTGAGGAAACGCTGGATCACGGGAGCGGGGATAACATATCCGGTAGCCTGGGCATCGCGTTTTCCTTGGAAGGCAACTCCGATAACTTTGTTGCCGATCAGAACGGGCCCACCGCTGTTGCCGGGATTGATCGCAGCATCAATCTGGATGGTCAAATGCTGGGAGTTTTTCGGATGGGCATAAGTGGTAAAGTCGATGCGGGAAACAACGCCGCGAGTGACGGAGAGCCTGTCGCCTCCGACGGGGTATCCAATCGCTCTTACCTCATCTTCAAGCTTTGGCAAATCATGGCTCAATTCAAAATAGGGGAGATCTGAGAATTCAGAAAAATCCTCTACTTCAAGCAGAGCCAGATCGCTATCGTGAGCGATGAATTTGACCTTTGCCGGTATTTTACGAGATGATCCATGTCTCGAAATGTAGATGCGTTGCGCATTGCTGACGACGTGAGCATTCGTTAAAAATGTTTTTTTCCCGATGAGGAAAGCGGTGCCGATGCCGCTTTGATACTGTCCCGTCTGCCAAGGCATGCGATAGTTGAAGTCAATCGAATCCACTTCGACCTTGACCACTCCCTTGTATTGGTCGCTGGGGGAAATGATCTGACCGGACATGAGTTTCTCCACTCCATAATTGGAGACGGAAGGAGCGAGAGGAGCATCCTCATCTGCCATGGCTGGTGCGGAAATAAGGGATGAGATCGCGAAGAGGATTAAAATTCTTGTGTGCATGAGCGGTTGATTGGGAATGACGGCCGGCGTTGAGATATGATTCAGTTCCGTTTGTCCGTGCTTCTAACGCTTCATTTGCTTTGCCATATCCTGATGCATGGCAATGACGCCTGCATGAAGATCCGAAAGCATCTTTTCCAATTCGCCTTTGGTGAAGCTAACTTTGATTTCGGAAAGGGATTTCTCAATGACTCCGGAGCAACGTTCCATCTGGAGTGTCAGGCGAGAATAGTCAGCATTTTCCTCATTGATTTGAAGTAGGCACGAAAGGATATTCGGAGTAATGTACCGGACAGCTTCAAAAAGGTGCAGGATAGAGGGGAGGATGTGAGAGTAGGGCGGTGTTTTTTCCTCAAATTCCTTTCCGAACATCTTTTGAAGATATTCCGTAAAGGACATAAGCTGCTGAAACAGGGGGTGTGACATCGAGATCTGAACCTCAAGAGCCTCCTCTTCATTCAAAATATCGAAAATATTCAATCCTCCCCGGATATTTGATGAAAACGCAGTGCTGGTTTCATCGGAATTGGCCATTTTATCGAGCCTGGAATCCCATCCCATGACAAAGGCTTCCGCAATCTCTCCAAAGGGATGGTCACCATATTTCCTGTGGATTTCCTGATAGATCAGGGCGATACCTTCCGTCTCCCTCAGGCGCATATCCCAGGGGTGATCGGGAAGGGGATTTTTTTCAGTTGGAGTTTGGCTGTAATCGCTGATCCAGTTGAGGACATAATCGCGCAAAACCTGTTGGTTCGTCATGATTTGCGCTTGTTCATCGCATGAATTCATCGTCCACTCGGGAAGAGAAATGAAAGAAATCTCGAATTGAGCCGAATCGATCAAGAAGGCATCTTCTTCATCGGTAAACCATTGTAGATAGAGCGAATTGCAGACGTTTTTCCTGTTTTTTGCATCCCTCGTTCGTCTGGATGCGCTTATATCGCCAACGAGACCTGCGGAGGGAGCTACATCTTCTCCGCGTTTGGGTAGAGCAGAAAGGAGGGCATCTCTACTTTCTGGGGCTTCATGTGTTAGGCGGAATTGCACGAGGCATCCTGCGATGTCACTCAGGCAATTACCTTCCAGATGGAAAACCAGCGGATGCTTTTCTCCAATGGCCCAAAGGCTCAGCGCGACATGACCGGGAGTCCGGTTGTCGATCTCTCCGCATTCGATGATTTGAGTCAGATGGAGAAACATGCGGAGGGATTTTTAGTTGCGCGCACCCGGTGAGGGGAGTGCGGCATCAAGCTTGGCGGCGAGATCCTTTTCTTCGAGCAATCCGGCAATCGAATCCCATCGCCCTTGGAGGAGAGCTTCGCGAGGTTCTTCCGGAATGGTTATGGGAATGGAGCTTCCCAGTAATGAAGCTTTCCTCGATTCGAGATCAATAGTGATTGTCTGATTGGGGTTGGTCTGGATGCTTGCCTTCAGAAAATCGAGATTTTCCGGGGAGGCGCACACGCAGGGAAGCCCGATGCCCGTACTGTTGCCGAAGAAAATTTCAGCGAACGATTCGGCAATGATGGCCTTGATTCCCGATCTTTTAATGGCTTGGGGGGCATGCTCGCGGGATGATCCGCAACCGAAGTTGGCTCCTCCAATAATAATCGAAGCTCCGGCAAAGCGGACATCATCTACCGGGTGACCTTTGGATTGTCCATCGGTATCGAAGCGTTCATCCCAGAACATCGTACCTGACAATTCGTCAAATGTAATGCACTTGAGAAATCTGGAGGGAATAATGCGATCCGTATCCATATCCGCTCCCGGAATGGGAACGCAGGTGCCGCTAATGCAGGTGACAGGAGTGAGTGACATAATTGTGGATGAGTGGGAGGTTAAAAGTCAAAAACGTCGCGCGAGTCGGCGATCGCTCCTGTGAGGGCGGCGGCGGCAACCATTTCCGGGCTCATGAGGAGGGTTCTGCCCGTCGGGCTGCCTTGGCGACCCTTAAAGTTGCGGTTTGATGAGCTGGCGCAAATCTGGTCTCCTACCAGCTTGTCGGGATTCATGGCGAGACACATGGAACAACCCGGAAGCCGCCATTCAAAGCCAGCTTCGCGGAAAATATCTGAAATCCCCTCTTCGTCGCACTGCCGGGCAGTCATCTGAGAACCGGGGACGGCGATGGCGCGGATGCCTTTGACCACGTGGCGACCCTTGATGAGTCTGGCAACTTGGCGAAAATCTGAAATACGCCCATTGGTGCAAGACCCGATAAAGCAGACCTGAACGGGAAGCCCCTTGATCGGGGTATGCGGCGCAAGCTTCATGTACTCAAGTGCGAGATTGATCGATTTGCGGCCTTCTTCGTCTTGGGCATCTTCAGGTGACGGAACCACATCGCTGATACCGATGCTCTGATCCGGAGAAATTCCCCAAGTGACGGTTGGCTCAATGTCGGCCGTATTGATATTCACCACATCGTCGTAAATGGCATCGCTATCCGATGCAAAACCCTTCCAGCGTGTCACGGCCTTATCCCATTCGGCGGCTTGCGGTGCAAATAGGCGATCCTTGATGTAGGCGAAGGTCGTCTCATCGGGATTCACATATCCACAGCGGGCAGCGCCTTCAATAGCCATGTTGCACAAGGTCATGCGCTCATCCATGGTCATCTTATCAATGGCATAACCTCCGTATTCGTAAGCGTAGCCGAGACCTCCGTTTGCGCCCAGCAGACCGATGATGTGGAGGGCTACATCCTTGGCTGTCACGCCGGGTTTGAGCGAGCCATTCACATTGATGCGGCGCACCTTGAGCGGGCTGATGGCGATACTCTGAGTAGCGAGAACATCGCGAACCTGAGTCGTGCCGATTCCCATGGCGATAGACCCGAACGCTCCGTGAGTCGCTGTGTGTGAATCGCCGCAGACGATAGTCATTCCGGGCTGGGTAATCCCGAGCTCGGGCCCTACCATATGAACGATACCTTGATTGCCTGAAGGCAGATCAAAAAAACGAATATTATTTTCCCTGCAATTTTTGCGCAATTCGCGAATCATCGAATCAGCGAGAGGATCGGCGAAAGGCTCCTGCTGGTCATCAGTAGGAATAATGTGGTCGACGGTTGCAAAGGTGCGATCCGGATAGGCGACACTCAAATCTAGATCACGAACCATCCCGAATGCCTGAGGAGAAGTCACCTCATGCAGAAAATGAGTAGCGATAAACAATTGCGTGCGACCATCCGGCAAGGTGCAGACGGTATGCGCATCCCATACTTTTTGGAAAAGTGTTTTTCCCATAACTCCCCCAGCATCATCCTCGGCTCTTCTTTCGTCAAGAGGCAAGGGCGTAATTGTCATGCCAGTCGTGTCTGACTTTCCAAGCAGTGAAGCCTCAAAACTCCCAGAATGTTATTTTCTGGAAATACTGTTGAGAGTCTATGAGGCGCAGCTTATTTCCTTGCGGGAGCTTTGGGATTCTCGGCGAAAGGATCTTTTTCCGGGGCGGAAGGGGCAGGGAGAGCTTTCTCTTTGTTGGGGTCTCGAAGGTTGGTGGGATAACTGATGGCGAAGGGCTTGCTTCGACGGCCCAGATCGTCATAAGTATACACGAAAATTCGAACCAGCTTTTCCGTTGTGGAATCGTACATGCGCTCCTGCACGAGGCGTGCGGTCGCTTTATCGTAGCCGTAGGCAACCTTGTAGAGCTCATTTCCCTTGCCGTCGTAGATCTTGCAGGAAGTCAGATGTTTCCATTGCCCCGTCTTGTAGATAGTCACCGAGATAAGAACCGCATTGGCGTCAAACATCTGCTTTTTCATGCCACCTCTCATATCCGGCGACCGCTCGAAAACGCTGCGCGAACCATCGTCATTTTTTACGACGCGGACAAACTGGCTATCTTCTGCTTCAAATCCGGGGTCATCGGCAATCGCCGGAGAAATCGAAACAAATAGGGAGAGAAGAAGAAAAAGAGGATTGATATTTTTCATGATACGAAAAAGACTCACCATTTATGCGCCATTACGGCAGTATGAACAGGTTCAGAGACAGTATTATGATATGGAAAACGAGAAGGCAATCCTTTGATGCGGCAAAAGGCGGAATTTTGATGGGAATCCTCAACATCACCCCTGATTCATTTTCGGATGGCGGCAGCTTCGTAGCCCTCTCGAAAGCAGTTGAGCATGCCCTGATCATGGAAAGGGAGGGAGCATCCATCATTGATGTAGGAGGGGAATCGACCCGCCCGGGCTCTGACTCCGTAGGGGAAGAAGAGGAAAAAGAGCGCGTCATTCCTGTAATATGCGAAATAAGGAAGAGCTCTGACATTCTCATTTCCATCGACACCCGGAAGCCGGAGGTCGCGCGTGCCGCGCTTGAGGCAGGGGCGGACATTGTCAACGATGTCGGAGGAGCGCAAGCACCAGGCATGGCGGAAGTTTGCGCTGAATACAGGTGCGGCATAGTTGTCATGCACATGAAGGGAGAACCGAAAACCATGCAGGAAAACCCGGCTTACCATGACGTGGTAGACGAAGTACGGTCATTTTTTGAGGAGCGCTACCAATCTCTTTTGAAGGCAGGCGTGGAGGCGGAGCAAATCTGCTGGGATCCGGGAATAGGGTTCGGCAAATCAATCAAGCACAATTTGGCATTGATCGCTGGGTTGGAAAAGTTGAGAGTGGCTAAACGGCCTCTCCTTTTGGCATTATCTCGCAAACGCATGATTGGGGATCTTCTCGGCGATGCGGGAGCGGGTCGGCAGCCTCTTGGTACTGCTATCTTGACCCTTTGCGGTCACAACCATGGTGCACAAATTCACCGGGTTCATGATGTCAAGGAATGCCGGATGGCATTGACACTTGGCATGGCAGTTTCTGCTTTTGATGGGTGAGCTTGTTGAACGGATGGATATCTCGAATTGTCCAACTCTCTAAATGAGCAATTACAGTATTTTTCAAATAACAGGGAGGGAAATTCTCGACTCGCGCGGAAACCCTACCGTCGAAGTTGATGTCATTCTTGAAGACGGATCGATGGGGCGTGCCTCTGTGCCAAGCGGAGCTTCAACAGGTCAGCATGAGGCTTGGGAGTTGAGGGATGCGGATACCGCTCGTTATGGAGGCAAAGGCGTTTTATTATCCGTAGAAAGCGTTAATGAAGTCATAGGTACGGAATTGCTTGGGATGGATGCTTCAGAACAGGGCATCATCGATGCCATCATGCGTGAGCTTGATGGCACGCCCAATAAAGCGAAATTCGGGGCCAATGCCATTTTAGGCGTCTCACTTGCCATCGCCAAGGCAGCCGCCGCCAGCGCGGGGCTTCCCCTATACAGATACTTGGGTGGGGTGAACGCCAAGGTACTTCCCGTGCCGATGATGAACATCATCAATGGGGGGGCGCATTCAGACGCTCCTATCGACTTTCAGGAATTCATGATTATGCCCAAAGGTGCGCCGAATTTCCGGGAAGCTTTGCGCTACGGGGCTGAAATTTTCCATAGCCTGAAATCGGTCCTGCACGATAGGGGGCTCTCCACGGCGGTTGGTGATGAAGGGGGATTTGCTCCCTCTCTCGAATCGGCAGAAGACGCTCTTGACTGTATTTCCCTTGCGGTGGAGCGAGCAGGGTACAAGCTGGGCGATGACATTGGAATTGCGCTTGATGTCGCATCGTCGGAATTTTACGACGCTGACCGGGGGCTTTATGTATTCAAGAAATCCGATGGATCGGAGAGAACTGCCGCCGAACTTGCGGATTACTACCTTGAACTGCGCAAGAAATATCCCATCGTCTCCATCGAAGATGGATGCGCTGAAAATGATTGGGAGGGTTGGAAAGTCCTTACGGAACGCCTCGGCGCAACAACCCAGCTCGTTGGCGATGACTTGTTCGTCACCAACGTCGAATTTCTGCAAAAGGGAATCGATCGAAAAATTGCCAACGCTATTCTCGTCAAAGTCAACCAGATTGGATCCCTCACGGAAACGCTTGATTCCGTTGATCTTGCCAAGGAAAACAACTATGCCGCGATTATCTCGCACCGTTCCGGCGAAACGGAAGATTCTACCATTGCAGATATTGCCGTGGCAACTAATGCAGGGCAAATCAAGACCGGATCGCTTAGCCGCTCCGACAGGATGGCGAAGTACAACCAGCTTTTGCGAATCGAACAGGAATTGGGCGGAAATGCCCTTTACGGCTCTTATAAATTGAGATTCTGATTCAGGATGACTTCAACACGGAAACGGCTTTCCATTGCCGCTGTTTTTCTATTCGTTTTTGGCGTGATTTTCTTTCTATACGAAAGGGAAGATCCTGCCAAGTGGGTCGTAGGCAAATGGCTTGAAACACAGCAGGGCGTGACGGTTCACGTCACACCTGAGAGGGGGGAGCTTGTATCGAAAAATGAGAGGCGGAAATACTCGTTTACCTACACCTTTGACACATGGGAATCTCCTTATGAAGTTTCAATCTACCGGGGCGGAAATTTCTTTGGTACTGCCCTTGTTGAATTTGATGGAAAAGACAGAGTTATTCTGAAAAAGAAACCCGTTTCCGGAGACGGCGATCTGGCAAAAATGGCCAACGATTACGCTTCCATTTGGGTTAGGCTGAAGCAGTAGTCGTATTGTCTTGACCCGTTTCCGCGGAGAAGCTACCCTCCGCGCGCCTCCTACTCATCCAAGAAGGTTAAGCTATTATGTCCATCGAGCTGACGCGCAATTTTTCCATTATCGCCCACATTGACCACGGAAAGACAACTCTTTCCGACCGGTTGATGGAGCAAACACAGACTATCTCCGATCGGGAAAAGCAGGATCAGCTCCTTGATGCTATGGATCTTGAGCGCGAAAAAGGTATTACCATCAAGTCTCATCCGGTCACGATGAAATACACGGCGAAGGATGGTAAAACCTACAAACTCAATTTGCTTGATACTCCCGGCCCTGTTAACTTTTCCTACGGCCTCTCCCGTTCCCTCGCCGCCTGCGCAGGAGCTTTGCTCATCGTGGATGCCGCGCAGGGAGTGGAAGCTCAGACCCTTGCCAACATGCATCTGGCGATGGATCAAAAACTCGCTATCGTTCCTGTCATCAACAAGATCGACCTGCCCAGCGCAAACTTGCCGAATGTCTACCGCCAGCTGGAAGATATCGTTTGCATTCCCCATGAAGAGGCTGTTCATGCTTCTGCGAAAATGGGCATAGGCATTGAGGATATTTTGGAAGCCGTTGTCACGCGCATCCCTCCCCCCCCTGCTCCGGCAGATAATTTGCTTCGCGCAATTGTTTTTGACTCCGTCTATGATGCGTATCGGGGCGTTGTTACTTACGTTCGCGTCTTTTCAGGCGAAGTCTCACGAGGCATGAAGGTTAAACTTTTCGCTACGAGCGAAGTTTACGAAGTCAAGGAAGTTGGCGTGTTTACCCCCAAGATGCAGAAGATGGATTCCCTCTCTGCCGGGGATGTAGGCTACATTATTGCCAACATGAAAACTGCTGCCGACGTGAAAATCGGTGACACCTATACGGATGTCACCCACCCATGTTCGGCTCCGCTCCCCGGATTTAAGGAAATCCGCCCCATGGTTTTCTCGGGAATTTACCCTGTTGATTCATCCGACTTCGAATCGCTTAAAGCGGCGATGGCAAAGCTTCAAATTAATGACGCTGCGTTCACTTTCCAGGCGGAATCATCCGTCGCCCTCGGCTTCGGCTTCCGTTGCGGCTTTTTGGGACTCCTCCATATGGAAATTGTGCAGGAACGCCTCCGTCGCGAATTCGACATGGACGTGATTTCAACCTATCCCTCGGTGATTTATGAAGTCTCTAAAACGAACGGAGAAGAAACCAATGTCGATAACCCCAGCTTTCTTCCTGAACCACAGGAAATTCAGGAAGTCCGTGAACCCATCGTGAGAGTTTATATCATGGTGCCGGGCGAATACATTGGCGATGTCATGCAGCTCGTCCTTGAAAAGCGCGGAGCAGTCGAAAACACCGAAACGATTGATGATACGCGTGTAATGCTCACGGCTACGCTCCCCCTTGCGGAAATACTCGTCGATTTCAACGACAAGCTTAAATCCATGACGCGCGGATATGGCTCGATGGACTACGAACACGCAGGCTACGAGGCAGCGAAACTTATCAAAATGGACATGATGATCGCCGGGGAGCCGGTTGATGCCTTCTCCATGATCGTTCACAAGGACAAGGCGGAAGCCCGTGGCAGAGATCTCGCCAGCCGCCTCAAGGAAGTGATTCCCAGACAGCTTTTCACCGTCGCCATCCAAGCGTGCATCGGCGGTAAAATTATCGCCCGTGAAAGTATTACAGCCATGCGTAAGAATGTCACCGCGAAATGTTACGGCGGTGATGTCTCTCGAAAGCGCAAGTTGCTTGAAAAGCAGAAAGAAGGCAAGAAGCGCATGAAAGCAATCGGAAAGGTCAATATTCCGCAGGAAGCCTTTATTCGCGTGCTGAAATCGGGTGACTAATCTTGATTGAATGCTTCAGCGGGAACATGCAGATTCCCCTCAATGCGTGAGTGTTGACTCGTAGCGTGACAGGAGGAAATCCAGTTCCTCCAGCATTTTCTGGGAGGTATTCGTCCATCGGGTATGCCCTTGGAGAGCCATTACGCATTTTTTGCGGTCGACGAAGGCGCAGGAAGTGACTCCCTCCTTGTGCAATTGATCAATTTCCTTCTCCAGAGCTTCTCTGAAAAACAGGAGAAGAGGCGTGCGCTGTGCGATTTCGGAAAGGCTGACAGTAAAGGGGGGAGGAAGACAAGGCATCGACTCGGCAATATGCGCCAAACCTACTGCCTTGAGCATGGCTTTGACTCTTCTGTAAAGCTCGTCGAGTGAAAGCACATCAAGAGGGCAGTTATCTTCCAGATAGCACTCAATGGAGGCGACGAGATCATCGCAGAAGGGTAGCTCTGTCCCTGCTCGTTCGGCAGCGAGAAGAAGCGAATCAGCGAGCCATCCCGTGCCGTAGTCGGTGATGAGTCTGTCTCCCACAAGAATCGCGGGGCGGTTGTTTTTGAAGCAGATCATGGCTGGAGAGACTTAGAGATTAGGTAGTTTTCTTTGGAAAGGATCTATCGCCGTTTGGTGCTGCATCTGCGTAATTTCCTGGATGAACTCCTCGACGTTCTGAAATTGGCGGTAAACTGAAACGTAGCGAATATAAGCCACGGGATCAATGGAGTAGAGCTTTTCAATGACCTTCTTGCCAATTTCGCTTGAGGGAACTTCACGGCTCTGGTCGCGGTGCAGGGCAGAGATAATCTCGTCTACGGCACGGTCGAGCATATCCATGCTCACCGGTCGCTTTTCGCATGCCTTGACCATCCCTCGGAGGATTTTTTCTCGGTTCAATGCTTCTCGGAGGTTGTCGCGCTTGACTACCCGCAATTCCGTCCTCTCGATCTGCTCATAGGTCGTATAGCGGTAATCGCACTTCAGGCACACGCGTCTTCTGCGGATAGTCGTCCCATCCTTTGACATCCGTGAATCAATCACCTTGTCGTCGAGATAGCCGCATTGAATACATCGCATGGCTATCGAATACCACAAGATGAAGTGCTCGAAAAGTAGAATGTGTGCCAAATATTGTTAATTAAACTTAATCATTCTCTTTCCTCACCATACCGTTGACTGGAGGTTCGGGATTCGCGAATGGGTCAATTTCATTTGACCACCATGCTGATATCGCCGATCAGCACGACGTTTTCAACCTGACGGGAACCGCGCGACAGCGTGCCTGAAACAAGCCGGTTATAGGAAGAGTCCAGCAGATTTCTCTGCCGTGCGTGAACCAGCTCCCTGTCCGAGACCCCATAGCCTGTTTTCAGATGAACCCGCTTCTGAAGTTCCGCCGGAGACGGAATCGGCTTGCCGTTGGAGTAGAGCAGAACGGTAGCCAGTGCGTGGAATCCTTCTTCCAGTCGGTGGGTCGAAGTAAAACCCTGATTATCTTGATAAATATTCGACCTCTTGATGTAAATCGGTTTTCCGTCCGAATCAGCGACGCTGCAACTCATTTCAATATCCCATCCGGAGAGATTGACTGTTTCGAGAGTCACCGTATAGCTGGAGGTATCGCTCTTCAGATCCGTATCGACGGAAAGATTCAGCTGCATAATTTTGTCTGCTCCCGACCCGGCGATGACGACGATGTTGCGCTGGGCGAACCGTAGATTCCTTTGCAAAAAGGAACCCATGTCCAAAGGTGTCTCAACAGACGGAACGGGATTCGGATCGCTGCCGCTTGTCAGTCGGGCAATGAGGCAATAGTGATCGTTTGTCGCCGGACTGGGCACGATTGGCCAGACGAAGGGGCGTTGAACGACGCCTACTTTTCCAGGAGCAAGATTCCGGATGATTCCCACAGGGCTGATGTCGGTGTGAATCATCTGCTCGGGTTTGGACCACCGGCTTGGCCAGTTGATATTGCATGCCGGCGTGAAATAAAGATAGACCTCGCTGTCCTGAACCTGATTGCTGCCGTTTTTACAGCGGACATAGTAATAATTTACCTTTCCGCCAGCCGTATCGTTGACCATGCAGGATGCATAGGATTCCGGCGTTTTCAGCACATCCTGGAAATTCGCCAGAGGCGATTCGCCCGAGCAAATAATATCCGGGGAGAAGGATGTGCATCCATAAGCAGGAATGATGCCGGGTGTGCGGTCGAGGTTATGCCTCATGTAGAGATGTTCGTATGTTGCCATAATCTTATTCGGTTGTTGTTGCATCTTCTATTGTTAAACCAAGTATTCCCAGAGAGCCGATGACGTCTAATGAGCAAGTAAAATAAACAGACTTTCGGTTTGTCGCTTCCTTGATCCATTTTAACGAGGAAATTTTTGACATTTCCACGAATGATGAAACAAGCGCGTAGCCGAGGCTGAGTTTTTTGCATTTGAAGAAGCCGATAATGATGTGAGCAACACCATAAATAGTTGTTGCTGAAGTACCTATGGTGTCATTTTCATCAATATATTGATGTCCTTTGACCATGTACACGATATCCAAGCCGATTCCAGTCCACGTGAACATCCAGATGGCTATATCGTCCTCTGTCGGATGATCGGAAAATAGTTCGGGAACTCCTGTCGCCTGCCATATCGTTTCCAGAATCAATGCGCCAAATGCCATGCACGAAGGACATGAGGGAGGAGGGGGAGGAACAGGAAGGGGAGGAACGAGTCCTTTCATATCAAGAATAAAGCTCGAAAGATAGAAGGCTGTTCCTGCCAATCCCCCGAAAACTTTTAACAAGATGCGCGTTTTCCGAGAGGGCAGCATTCTGGATGTTTCCTTTTTCCCGGAATAGGCCAAATCAATGTCTTTCTTGAATTGTCCCAGAGCGGCGGTATCCGGCAAAAGACTTCCCTTTCCAATGATGCCGCTTATAAGTGCGGCAGGAGCGGCGACAACGAGAGAGAATAAATCGAGCAGGGTCAGATCGTTTCCGCCGGAAATCACGCTTTTATAAAGCCTGGAAAGAAGCGGTATTTCTATTTTTGTGGTCAACAGCGCTTCCAGCGCATCAATGGCGGCGACCAATCCCTCGAATACTGCATGGCACAAGGTATCTCCGGTATTGACCGCCAGCATGCTCAGCGCTTCAAATGCCTCAAGAATCGTGACGAGGGGATTCACATACAGACCTCCTGCTCCGTCCTGTTTTTTCATGAAAGAGGAAGCGGTATCAAATGCAGGGTCACCTTGTATTGTGTTGATGTAATCTTCAAGGGGATTGGATCCCTCCTTCAGAGCCGCGAAAGCTGCGAGCTCTCCTTGCGTCGCCCTGATTTCCATGCCCGAACCGTTTTCCTGAATAGACCGCAGGAAAAAATTATTACTTTGCTTTTGTTCGTATTCGGTTTGCGGGGGAGCGATCTTTTTCACGTGGGAATTCATGGAACTCGACCCTCCCACCTCTCTCTTCAATTGCTCGAACAATGCATGGATTTGCGTACGGATTTTCTCGAATTCTTTCGTGTTTGCCTGATTGATTGCCTCCGCATTATTCCTCAGATAGCGCAGCCCAGCGAGAGTGACATGTGAAATGGCGCATTTGTGACGAATGACATTTTTCCAGTCAAGGATTTCTCCGAGCCAGTGGAACAAATCCTTGAAAAATACGCCGACTCGGGCGAAGAAACTCTGAATTGCCTCAAAGATCTGGTTGAAGAAGCGGATGACCCCTTTGAATACAAAAGTGATGCCCTCGACAATATAGCTTGCCGCCATCTCAAAACCCGAAGCGACCCTTTTCACCAGAATCTCAACGCCGGACTCCGCCGCGCTAATAGCCCGCTTGAAAAAATCTCCGACACTGCAAAATAACTCGCAAATCCCTCCATTTTCACAGCCAGATTCAAGCATTGCCAAATGCGTCTCAATTTCTGCCGCTTCCAGAGTTTTATACCCGATTGAGAAACCCTTGAAACGAAGAACGAAACCGTTGCCATCATTTGCTGCGTGAGTGAACCCACATGCATGGGATTTGCGCATGCCTTTCATGATATATGCGCCTACCGCGCTTCGACTGGAAGGTGCCTGTCGAAGTTCCGGAGCCAGCCCCACTTCCATCATCTGCGCAATGGCTGATGCCAGATTTCCCGCATTTTCGCAAGTTCTATATTCCGAGGGCAACAGGTAAGTACCATCGCTTTTTTTGGCGTTGTACAATTGATCCGCATCCGCTGAAGCGAGCCTTGTCCGCAAAGATTCATTCTGACGGATGAGAATCGCCTCTTCATCATTCAATCCTCCTGCCAGCTTCACGAAAATTTCTGGAGGAGACGTATTCTCACAATGTTGAATCAGCGTCACTCTCCCGATAGCATCGGTCTTCAACTTGATTGTAGTCGTTTGATCGACGGAATAAATGCCGGCTGGCGTTTCCAGAATCGAGGGTTCGGCAGTCCATACCACCAGATCGGTGCAGGAAAGCGGAATTTCATCCTTGTCGCACAATGTCAATTCGGTCGAAAAACAAGCTATTTCCGAAATTTGTGCTTCACTGGGAACTTGGATTTTTACTTGTTCCCAGCTCGTGCTGTCGGGATCTATTTGAAGAGATTCCGCTACCCCGTTTTCATGAGCGTGGAACAGGGAAATCCCATCGCCGCAAGAAAGTGACAGTCCGGCGATTTTCGTATCATTCAACTCGACAAGCGTCTCCGTAAACCATGTCCCGCCTGTTGTTAACCGCATCGTACCGTGAAGCAACGACTTTGAATCGGAAACGGCGGCGATGTGAATTCGCTCCGTGCCGGAAGAATCAACAAAACAGGCTGTCTCGAATGAAGAAATCTTCGCGGCTGTATAAACCGATTCAAAAGAATAAGTCCTTTTAGCATCATCGAAAACAACGCGCGATAGACTTTTGTGATCGCCATTCTTTAAAAGAGCCAGCGTCACGGCTCCCTTGCTCGTCTGAACCGAATGCCATTGCAGAATGGCGGTCTCCTCTTCATCCGTCCGTTCATATCTTTTTTGCGAATAATCGTAGAGAGAATAGACCGTGAGAAAATCACCCTGCGATGTGACCGCACGGTGAAGATAGGTCAAATCCTTCAGAGTACTCCCGGAAAGAATACCGGTTGTCCCATGAAATGCCCGCGGAACAACTTCGAATAATTCGGGAGCGCTTCCATTTTTCCAAACAAGATTCGCCAGATAATATGCGCCGCTATCGGAAACATGCAGCAACGCTGCAATGCAGAAGCCATCCGCGAGCTGGCGGGAATGGGCGGTCGCTACGCAGTCGGCATTGAAAGGCAAGGGAATGGAAACCGGAATATTTTCTGAAAATTTCCCGGGGGCATCTTCCTTTTCGTGAAAGCATTGAAGTTGAAAATCCTTGATGGCGAACCCCTTCAAAAGCCCGTCCGTTCCACAGCACAGCATAGGGTGGCTTCCCTGACTCGAAAGACTCTGCTGTGAAAATCCCGTTTTACTATTGGAGTCCGTAGCCAGTGAGAACAACTTATCCCCGTCGCCGCAGGCGAGAACGACTCGTTTGCCATTTTTATTCCATCCGGCGAGTGACCGAACCTCCATTGTTTCCGCCTGGGATTTGAAATCCTGCATCAACTTCGTATATGCCGTCACCCTGATATCCTGGGCTTCATCTATTTTGCCGTGAAACATCGTATTTTTTCCCATGATTCTTAATAGATACACTATTTAAAAAAATAATCAATAAATATTTAAAATTATACAAATAACATGGAATAACCATGAAGGAAACATATCATCCCACCACCTCCTGAGGCAGGAGACTGGTCTGATCTTTCCCCAACTGGGTCAGAATCTTTTCCAGGACTTGAGCTGGAGCGCATTGAAGGCAGCTGCCACTTCGGCCTTTTTTTTGCTTGTGCCGAAACCTGCTCCTATACTCACTCCACGCCACGAGACGACCGCCTTGAAGCGCGATTCAGGATTGTCCCCCGCCGTTTCTTCCGTCTCGTAGCCGGGCGACTCGGGATAGATTTTCTGAAGAAGCGACTGGAGTTCCCCCTTGGGATTGTCCTCTTTGAGATCGGAAGAAACCTCGGAAATCGATTTACCAAGAATGGATAACGCAGATTGCCTCGCTCTTTCGTAGTTGGAATCAAGGGAAATAGCGCCAAAAACCGTTTCGAAAGTATTGGCGATGATTGACATGCGCATTCTGCCTCCGGTTTGTTCCTCTCCCTTGCCGAGGCGGATTAATTGGTCGAGACCTAGAGCAAACCCCATTTTGGCAAGATGCTCGCGGCTCACGATACGGGAGCGCATGTGAGTGAGGATGCCTTCGGGTTGGTCTGGGATACGCAGGTACAACTCCTGCGTCACAGCGAGTTCGAGCACGGCATCTCCAAGGAATTCAAGGCGTTCATAGACAATCCTTCCTGAACCTTGCGAGTTGAAGCTCGGGTGAGTTAACGCCTGTTGGAGAAGCAGCTTGTTTGTAAAGGAATAACCGAGTTTGTTCTCCAAATCCGCATGGGTCATGCCATCAGCATAGGAGAAAGCCCGAGAAATCTCAAGTGTTTCAAGCAAGGGTTCTTATTTACGATCTTTCCACCATTGCCACATCCTGATGGAAATACCCCAGCCAACCTTGTTGTAGGCATGGGCTGGCTTCAGATCGCCTTCACCGTACGCTGTAACCGCCAGAAAACAGGAGAATGACCTGGACAAAGCGAAACACTGCCTCAAACAAGCGCAACAAAAAAGGAAATCGTCGTCGGGGAAAGTAGTCTTGGGAATCGAAGAAAAATATGATCAAAGTGCCTCTCTATCTGTTGCCGTCAGCTTCTGGAAGACTCCAAAATGTTGTATATAGCGTCGTGACTCCAATGGCAGGCTATTAAGCAAATATGTGCTGTTTATAAATTTTAAGATATTCATCTTAACTCATTTGGCATTAATGCTTATATGCATTTATTGATTACTCATTTATTACTTTTCAAGCATCCATCAAAAAAATCTGAGGAATCTGTGAAATCTGCGGATCGATAAAAGAATTCTAATCCTACGTTTTATTGACCTCCTAGCCCTATTTGAGATAGAAAAAAGAACATTCCTTTCAAATTCCACCAGTACTTTCATCATTTCATCCCCCCCCCCAGCATACATGTACAGCCGATTCATAGAATATCCGGCAACACCTCGCAACCACGAAACAACAAAACCCTTGATGAATCAAGGGTTTAGAACGCTATAAAAAGCTAAAATTTGGCGGAGAGAGTGGGAGTCGAACCCACGGTACGGTCACCCGTACGCTCGATTTCGAGTCGAGTGCCTTAGACCACTCAGCCATCTCTCCGTTTGAAATCTGGTGCAGATTACATGCTTGATTCAAGCATGTAAAGAATCGAATTGTCACTGATAAAAATAATGGCGAGATGCCTTAATTATCGGCGAGGATTGGCGAGAGGTCCAAGTTGAGCGTCTGCTTCAAATTTGGGTTTCGTGTTCCATGGAAGCTGGGATTTGGTTGTACCCGAGGGAGGCACAGGCACGCGTGTTTGTTCTTCCGGTTGGTTCATCATCCATCCACACGAGGATAAGGATCCCAGAACGAGGGAGAACAACAATAGAGAAAAAACAGGTTTCATCGTTTTTGTATTTTGTCAGGCTTGAAGAATGAGGTCAATCATGGAGAGAGTCTGCGTTTGTGGAGGAGAATCATATTAATTATTCCACGGCTTTAAGTGCCCTGGAGATAACGGGGAAGAGTTGCTTTTTACGGCTGACAACACCCTTTGCCGAAAAGAGATTTTTGTCGATTCTCTCATATCCGATATGATCCAGAATTTGCGAGTCACCCACAGCCAGCAGTAATGAGTCATGTTCCATAATGTCGGTGACGAGTAGGCACGCGAGTTTGTAGCCTTCTTTTTCAACAAGCATTAATAGTTCTTTTTCGAGCTTCTTCCTGACGTCATCAAATCCAAACAGTCCCACTTCCTCGACTTGCGAGAGACTGATAGTCGCCCCGTATTCCACGAATTCTTTTCGATCGGCCTGGATGATTTCTTCTGGAGTCAGCTCTCCCGATCCCAGAATAGAACCCATGGAGAAAAATTCCCTGGTAAATTTTTCAGCGTTGATTTTAGCTATTTTACAGAGCCATTTGAGCATTTCTCGGTCGACAACCGTCGCTGTCGGCGAGGTGAGGTTGAGCGTGTCAGAGAGAATTCCCGCGCAAAGGCACATGGCGATAGAGGGTTCCGGTTCTTCGTTGCGGTGGTAGAATCTTCTGGCGACAAGCGTTGAGGTAGAGCCTACCGGTTCGTTGAGAAAGCGAATGGGATCTCGAGTTGCCACCTGTGTTCCAAGCCGATGGTGATCCATGACTTCAATGATTTCAGCTTCTTCCACACCGTCTACCGCTTGTGAGAATTCATTGTGATCAACAAGAGCGAGCCTCATGCGGGGGGGATCAACCAAGTCCGTCTTGGAGATGATTCCGATGACCTTTTTATCCTGATTTCCCTCTTTATTCAGTACAGGGAAGACAGTCTGCCGGCTTTTGACTGCTATTTGCCTTAATTCCGACAAGAGCATGTTTTTCGTGAAACAAATGCAGTTCTTATGGACGACTCCATGCACCCTTTGAGAACAGCGGATGAGCTGCCCGACGCTGGCGGTATCCCATGGGGTACTGAGAATGCAGGTTCCCGATTCCTCCGCCATTTCGCGAATATCGCTGGTCGGGTGTGCTTCCGCCGTCATGACGAGAGCCTTGACTCCGTATTCCACCGCATAAAGCTGCACATTTGGTCTATCACCGCAAATGACGAGCAATTTGTGTACGAGCCCCTTGCGTTTGTAGTTTTCGAGGCGGCTTCTGACGCTCGGCTCGCTGGATGCACCTACCAGCAGGATGAATTCTTCCTCATGATCACTCAGGCAATCCTTCGTCAAGCAGACGGCATTGATTGTTGCGGCGATGTTTGACAAACTGGCCGTCACTGTTCGTACGCTGTCATCGCTGATTTGCGAAGGTAAGAGCAAATTGAGGAGATCGGGATAGTGCAAAATGCCATGAAGATTGCCGGTACTTCCAACGACAGGTATCGCAGTAAAGCCTTCATTCGTCATCTTCCGGTAAGCAGTCATGAATGTGTCTGACGGCAAGACGGAGATATAATTGCGTTTGCAAATCGTATTGGCTGTTGGAGTTGCATCATGAATGAGGACTGGCTCGGCAATGCCCGCTTGAGCCAATACCCATGCGGTTCTTTGGCTCAATTCCCCACATCTTGCCGCAACTGCCCCCATGTATCCGTGATTTTTCAAAAACGACGCATTGCCGATTGCCGCGCAAATCGAGTCGGTATCAGGGTTCTTGTGTCCAATGACGTAAAGAGGTTGATGATCGGGTTTCTGGTCATTCTCCGAATCAAGATGGACGTATGCTTGGTAGAATTTCTCGTTCATTTGCTTAATTTAAATTTCAATGGAGCGATCATGGTCGATGCCACAGGTTTTGTTTCATTCATTGCCGGATAAAAAAACCAGTTTTGCCTGACCCAGTCGAGAGCGGCGTTATCCAGCGCAAGGCATCCGCTTGATTGGGCAATGTCAACCTCGCTGGGTTTTCCCGTTTCATCAATCAATACTTTGAGCATGACTATGCCTTCCCTTCCTTCAACCCGGGCAGAATGAGGATAAGGCGGTGAGGGTGCGGATTTGTACCGCGCCGAGGATGATCCCGATTCGCCTTTTCCGGAGGAAGCTGCTGCAATCAGAGGGGAAGACGCTTGCCCTCCCATTTTCGAGAGAGTCTTTTCCGATTGACTTTGGGAGCGAGTAGCAGTTTTTTCTTTGCTTCGAATCATCAATCCAAAATCTTCATTGTTAAGAAACAATCCGGTCTTTTCTTCCACTCGTGGAATGTCGTACGTAGCAAGCAGGTCACTCATCACAAGAAAAGAGGGGTTCATTTCCTTAACCTTATCTAGCTGACGATAGACAACAGGTTCTGGGGGTAAAATGTTGATAGGTACATTATGAGGATGAGATGCTTCCGGCGGTTTTTCCACATCAACAGAGCTGATACAGACGATTCCAGATGCTCCTCCTCCAGAAATAACCTGGTCATGAATCATAATCAGAGTGCCGCCTACTGCTGCCTGGATTCCCAGCGTCCACGCCAAGGAGCGGAGCAAGGGAGGCTTGGCCCTTTGGAGTGGACGTAGATTGGGGCAAACAGAACCCGATGAAACAATGATTGCCATGAAGGGAAAGCGATTGACTGGGACAGTCTAACATGTTGCAAGACTGATGGCAATTCAATGCCCTAGAGCTGACAAACTCACGAATAAAGCCCGGAATTCTCAATTGGAATTCCGGGCTTCAATTCTAGTTCTAGAAAACTATCTCATTTTTTTGACATGCCGAGAGCCTTCTCTACTCCCTTCCCATATTCGGAGTCACAGGCAAAGCAGTGTTCAATATGACGTTTCTTGATGAAATCGGGGGCATCTCCCATCGCTCTGGCGGTATTACCATACAAGGCTTCCTTCTGATCCGGAGTCATCAGGTTGAACAAGGCACGAGGCTGAGAATAGTAATCATCATCGTCCTCATGGTAATTCCAATGGTCGGCCGCTCCCTGCAATTCAAGCGGCGGTTCGCGGAATTCCGGTTGCTGCTTCCATTCGCCATAGCTGTTTGGCTCGTAGCCAAGCGTACTCCCCGCATTGTCGTCAACTCGCATTTGTCCATCGCGGTGGTAGCTGTGGAAGGGGCACTTGGGAGCGTTCACGGGGATCTGGTTGTGATTGACGCCAAGTCGGTATCTTTGCGCATCTCCGTAGGAAAAGAGGCGGCCCTGGAGCATTTTGTCAGGAGAGAAGCCGATTCCGGGAACGATGTTCGCCGGATTGAAGGCTGCCTGTTCGATCTGGGCAAAATAGTTATCAGGATTTCTATTGAGTTCAAGTTCTCCCACCTCAATCAAGGGATATTCCTTATGAGGCCAAATTTTCGTGAGGTCGAAAGGATGAATGGGGCTGATCTTTGCCTGTTCTTCCGTCATGACCTGAATATACATTGTCCACTTCGGGAAGTCGCCTTTTTCGATGCTTTCGTAGAGATCTCTTTGGTGACTTTCGCGGTCTTGCCCTACGAGCTTTTCAGCATCGGCATCCGTCATGTTCTTGATGCCCTGCTGGGTACGCATGTGGAATTTGACCCAAACTCGTTTGTTTTCGGCGTTGATCATGCTGAAAGTGTGGCTGCCGAATCCGTGCATGTGGCGGTAGCTTTGCGGAATACCGCGGTCGCTCATGACGATGGTGATTTGATGAAACGCCTCCGGCAGAGATGACCAAAAATCCCAGTTATTGCGGGCGCTGCGCATATTCGTACGCGGGTCGCGCTTGATGGCATGGTTAAGATCCGGGAATTTAAGCGGATCTCTTAAGAAGAAGACGGGAGTATTGTTGCCCACAAGATCCCAGTTTCCTTCTTCCGTGTAGAATTTCATGGCAAAGCCGCGAATATCACGCTCGGCATCTGCCGCGCCGCGTTCTCCCGCAACCGTCGAAAAACGGATGAGAAGGTCGGTCTTTTTCCCGATCGTTGAGAAGATAGCTGCCTTCGTGTATTTCGTAATATCGTGAGTGACGGTAAATGCTCCTAAAGCTCCAGAACCCTTGGCGTGCATGCGGCGCTCGGGGATGACTTCCCGGTCAAAATGCGCCAGTTTTTCCAAGAACCATACATCTTGCAACAAAAGCGGACCACGAGGGCCAGCTGTTAAGGAGTGTTCGTTGTCGCTCACGGGAGTGCCCGTCGCCGTCGTCAATTTTCTATCTTCTTTCATAAGGATATTTTTAGAATAATTACAATTACAATAATCGTCAACTCCTTTTTGTTTTTTCAAAAAAGCCCAAACAATGCAATTGGCAATTTTCATTTATCCCTTACCATATCCAAAAGATTCAAGCGAGAAGATAAGGATATTAGTTCTTGAAAAAATGACGGAGAAGAAGGTTTGTCAATAATGGCAAGCAGAACAGTCGTTGACTGGGGGCGCAATTTTCCAACGTGTTTGGAGAGTTTTACCAAGAGATTCAGATTTGAGAGAGTAATCCGATTCGGTTATGGCTTCAAGAGGGCGTAGTTTCGGAGCAGGATTGCGGTGGCATTCGATGCACCATCGCATGCCTCGGTTTTGAGGAGATGAGGTGGCATTCATGCGTTCTACATTACCGTGGCAGTCAGTACATCCGACTCCCCGTGAGGTATGTGCCTGATGGCTGAATTTGGCATGCCCAGCCCATGTATTGACCATGATCCAGTTGATTGGGTCTCCTGTGTATTCGGGGAAGCTCCGGTCGACCGCTTTTCGGAGGGGTGCGATGCGCGGGCTGTCGGGCATGATATGCCGGTGGCAAGTCATACATGATTGGGTATCGGAGATTCCCGCCTTGGGCGAGCGTAGAGCCGAAGGGTGGCAGAAGGAACAGTTTAGCCCAAGCTGAATATGGGTTTTGTGAGAGAATTCGACGGGTTGAACGGGGCTGTATTCCCATTCGCGAAAGGCATTGTAGTAGATTCCTCCCAGAACCAGAATGAGGGCGCAGGCGGCGATGGCTATGACATGCCTGAAGCGACTGCGGCTGGTTGGGGGAAAGAGTTGGGGCATCGAAGGCGGAAGTTAGGCTCTGCCTGGTGTGGGAATGCTCGCTGGGGGGAGTGATGATTCCATTGTCAGGTTAACGGGGACGATGCGGTTCGTGTTTTTTTGGATGTCATCCCAAGTGATTCTTTGCCCCGTTTGCGCGGCTTCTCTTCCCATGATGGCTACCATGGTTTTGAGCGCTGCCTGCTCCAGGGTTTGCTTCCATTCTCCCTGTCTCAGGTGTCGGTAGAAGGCGACATGAGTTTCATGGTACATGTTGGTGTCATCTCCCCTGTATCTCCATCTTTTTTTCGCCTGAATACGGGGGCGGTTGGGAGTGATCAGAATGCCTTCCTGACAATAGGTTCGATCAATGATTTCACCATGGCATCCGACCCATTGACGGCAGGAAATATGCCCCGTGACTTCGTGTTCATATTCGAAGTAGACATCGTAGTGATCCCATACATCGCCGTCGTCTTTGCGCTGAGCTCTTCCTCCAGAGCCGAAGGCGGCAATGGGAAGGGCGTCACCCATCGACCACATCATGCCGTCGATGGTGTGAATGACTTGTTCGACGAATTGCCCGCCGGAAAGCCAGTTCCACGCAGTCCAGTTGCGGAGAGCCCACGAGACATCGCTTTCTCCCGGAGGTCTTGAATCGAGAGATAGTGGGGATTTTGGCGGGGTCGTTGCGTAAATCCCATCAAAGTTGAGAACATTGCCTATGCGACCGGACTGAAGCTGTTTTCTCGCCTCAATGTTTGCCTTGTCGTATCTCCAGCAGAATCCGTCAAGAATGACGAGTTCCTTGGTAGATGCAAGTTTGGCTGATTCGAGAACGGAGAGGGCTCCGGGGATGTCGACCGCGAGCGGTTTTTCCGCGAAAATGTGTTTTCCAGCCGCAACTGCCGAGGCAATGTGGTCGGGGCGAAATGCCGGAGGTGAGCAGAGCAAAACGACGTCAATGTCGGTTTCCATCAATTTCAAATAGGAATCAAGCCCAACGAAGCGTCTTTCGGCGGATGCTTGCATCCTTCCTCCGTATTGCTTATCGAGGAGCTGAGAACCGAAATCAACCCGTTCTTGAAAGGCATCGGCAAGAGCCCATACGATGGTGGATGAGTCGGCATCCAGCGCGTTTTTCATCGCGCCGAGTCCTCTTCCTCCGCATCCAACAAGCCCCACTTTGATGGGGCGTGAGATGAGAGCTTCCTGTGCTTTGGCAAGGTAAGGTGCAGCAAGGAGGAATCCGGCAGCTCCTGCTGCCGTTTTGAGAAACTGTCGTCTATGGAAAAAGGATTCTGGCATTAGTATGATTTCCTTTTATACGGAAGAACGAACGCAAATCCACAGACAATGTCCGACATAACGGTGAAAATCGTGTTTTCAACCGCTCTGCCGACAGAATGATTAGGGGGCGAGGATGCTTTTATTCACCTCCCGAGCGATGATGGAATGTCCCTCGGCGTTGGGGTGGACTTTGTCCGGAAACAAATCGGGACGATTCTTCATGGGGGTGAAGATGTCGATGGTTCTGCATTGATTATCAGTGGCTATTTTCTCAATCATGGGGTTGATTTCACGCTCGATGATTTCGCCGCGAATTTCATGAGTTGAGGTAGAGGGAGGAGCCTTGAGGCAATAAATTTTGATCTTGGGGTTGCTTTGGCGCAAGTCATGGATGATCGCCTTGTAGTCTTTGATGAATTCGTCTTTGTGTTTCCAGTTTTGAGGCTTGGAATCGTTGGTTCCCAAGGCTATCAAGGCTACGTCGAATTTACCGTTGAGGGCATTTTTGTACATTGGCTCCTTGGTGTAGGGATGGTCGCCTTTGGCGAGGAGTGTTCTTGCACTGAATCCCTGATTACAGATCGTATAACCTTGCCCTGTTTGTTCGGATACGAGGTGAGACCATCTTTCATGAGGCTTGACGCCAGATCCTTCAGTGATGCTGTCTCCAATACAGATGATGGAGGTCGGGAGGGGGTGTTTCGTCGCCTTAAAGATGAAGTCGATGGCAGGAGTGATGCTCTGAACCGTTTTGTTCGTCTGATCCTGGGGGGAGGGGATGGCTTTGATCAATCCGCCTAGCTTTTTGTATGCGCTTGCTTCCCTCTCCATTGTTTCTCCATTTGCGATGATGCACGATACCCATTTGGGATGAGCTTTAGCCCAGCGGAAGGCATAGAGACTGGCTTTGCCGAAGGGTTCAAGGACGGGGCGGCGGGAGAGTCCGTAGTTTGATGTGATGTATGTGTAAAATTCCGTCATGAGATCCAGAGCCTTGGGAGAAGTGGATGTATCGGGAATGTCGGTGTGAACGTGGGTGAAGCCCCGGCCTATCATGGCAATATCGAGGAGAGCAGAGTTATCAAGAGGCTGAGAACTCCAAATCCAGGGCTTGCCGGGAAGTGGGTTTTCAGGGAAGACAATAGTAGCTTTTCTTCCTTCAAGGTTAAAATCGTGACGCTCGAATTTGTTCCATTTGGATACTTTGACTCCTGGCGGTTGAAAATACGGGATATAAGCTTTATATCCCGCGATTTGAGGTCGTTTGTGCATGGTTTTCCCCAGCCATTCGGTCTGAAGATCATTTAGTTTTTTCTTCGCCTGCTTGAATTCTTCTCCTGTTGAGAATTTGGGTTTGGCAGGTGTTTTTAGGAATTTGGAGAGTCCCGCACAGATTGCTTGAGCGATGAATTGATGCCCTTCGTCACCCGGATGAATGCCATCATTCGCATAGGTGAATTGAGGGTTTATGCTTTTGGTCTTGGAGATTGCTTTTTTGAGGTAGGGGCGAATGTCGATGACATGATAGCCTTTGCTTGATTGAGATACGAGCCATGAGGCGAATGCCGACAAGGTTTTGTCATATTCGGCCTGCCCGTTTTTTTTTTCCTGTTCGGGCTTGTACAGAGGAGTTGTCACGAAAATGACTTTGGCTCCCATTGCGCCGGCTTCGTTTTTCAAGCGTTCGGCACCGAGTTTGAATGCATTAAAAGTTGTAGAAGAAAGAGGCTGGTAAAAACCATCGTTCATTCCATAGCAGGCGATGATGAGGGTAGGCTGGAATTGGTTCACGACTCTTCCAAGCCGCTCATGGAGACAAGGGCGAGGGAAGGCTCCTCCCGCATGCCCGGGGTCGGAAAGCCCGGAGAGCGTTTCGCTGGGAACGCTGATGTTGACGACGGGAGTTTGAGCAAATTCTTTCTTTTGGTGAATGGCTTCCGCTACAAGCGTGGGCCAGCCACCGTTATGAGGAATGCTGTCTCCAAGGATGAGGATTCGCTCTTCCTTGGAAAATGCCGTTTGAAGCAGAATGAGGAGAGAGAGAGAAAAGAGAAGTGTTTTTTTCATGTTCTGCAATGGGGATGGAATAAAGAAGAGGGGAGAGTTCCCCTCATTTATTCGGAAAGAAGGCTTTTTACGGTGTTAACAACATGGGAGACCGTCATGCCGCAATCTGCCAGTACCTGGTCTCCGGGAGCGGAGAATCCGAAGGAGTTGATGCCGAGAGCCTTGCCTTCCGTTCCGATGTATTTCCACCAGAGATCCGTGACTCCGGCTTCGACTGAAAGTCTTTTCGTGCATGATGCAGGGAGGATGCTTTCCTTGTAGGCTGCATCTTGCTTGTCGAAACGGAAGAAGCTTGGAACAGAAACAACCCGGATGCCTTTGCCCAGTTCTTCGGCGGCTTTGATCGCAAGGCCGAGTTCCGATCCCGAGGCGAGGATGATGGCTTCGAGAGGGGTTTGCTCCTTGATGGCGACGTAAGCTCCTTTGAGAACACCTTGGCGGCGTTGTTCCATCGGAATCTGATTGAAAGTTCCGACTTTCTGGCGAGAGAGGATAAGTGCCGTAGGTCCGTTATTTCGTTCCATGGCGGCCATCCATGCTCCTGCCGTTTCTTCCGGATCACCAGGGCGGATGACGTCCAGATTGGGGATGAGGCGCAGGCTGCTGTAAGTTTCAACAGGCTGGTGGGTTGGCCCATCTTCGCCGACTGCAACCGAGTCGTGAGTAAAGACGTAGGCGACTGGCAGTTCGCTGAGAGCTGCGACGCGGATGGAGGCACGCATGTAGTCGGCGAAAACGAGGAATGTTGCCGCACTGGTGCGGAATAGCCCGTCGTAGGCGATGCCGTTGCAAATGGCTCCCATGGCGTGTTCTCGGATGCCGAACCAGAAGTTGCGTCCGGTCAGATTATCAGGAGAATAGTCCCCGCAACCGGAAAGGTAGTTCTTATTGGAGCTGTAAAGGTCTGCGCTCGTCGTGAGGAAGAATGGATCAGCTTTTGCAATGGCATTGATGACGACAGCCCCCGAGGAGCGAGTGGCGTCGCTGTAGCTTGGGTCAAAAGCGGGAATGATGCCGTCGGTTTCTTCGGCGGGGATGCCTTCTGCGCAGGCGAGGATGCCGGAATCCAGCTCGCGGGCGAGTTCGGGGTTTGATTCTCTCCATGAGGCGAAGCTTGATTCCCATTCGTCGCAAGCATTGTCACGTGTTTTAGCAAGAGCGTGCATGTAATTCATGACGTCGTCCGAAACGTGAAAACGTTCGTCTGCGGGCAGCCCTAGAGCGGTGTGGGCTTCTTCCCAGAAGTGGGCTCCGCCTTCTCCGTGCCCCTTGGTTGTGCCTTCGACTTGGGAAATTCCCTTGCCGATGATCGTTTTGGCGATGATAAGCTTGGGTTTGCCGTTGGCTGCGGCTTTCATGGATTCAACGGCAGAAACGATTTCAGCCATATTGTGACCGTCGATTTGGATGACTTCCCAACCAAGTTCAATATACAGACCGCGAGGGTCGGTCGCTTGAGTGCGTGCGGCAGGAGCGTCAAGGGTAATATCGTTGGAATCGTAAATGAGAATCAGGTTGTCGAGTTTCAGAACTCCGGCGAGTGCCATGGCTTCGCGAGCGACGCCTTCCTGCATGCACCCATCTCCTGCGAGGCAGAAAATGTGCTGGCTGAAAATCGGTTGGTTCTTTGTATTGAAGCGGGCGGCAGCGCGTTTGGCGGAGAGGGCGAAGCCGACGGCGTTGGCGATGCCCTGACCGAGTGGTCCGGTCGTGCATTCAATGCCGGGAGCACATCCGAATTCGGGGTGTCCCGGCGTTTTGGAGTCTTTTTTGCGGAAAGCCTTGATATCATCGAGGGAGAGGTCGAATCCCGACATATGCAGCCATGCGTAAAGGAACATGGAGCCATGACCTGCGGAAAGAATGAAACGGTCGCGGTTAATCCAGCGAGGATGGCTTGGGCTGATGTTGAGCAATCCGCCAAAGAGCACGGCTCCTATCTCGGCACAGCCGAGAGGGAGGCCCAAGTGGCCTGATGAGCATTCGTGAACGGCATCAATAGCAAGTCCGCGGGCCTGATTGGCGGCTTTCTGGAGAAGGTCAAAATTCATGCTCGGACAGGGTACTGAACGCCCCTGAAAAAGAGAAGTCTAAAATACGGCGGTGTATGACTTACAATCCTTCTATACCCGAGGGTTCGACTATTTTCATAAAAGCTTGATCGAAATTCTTCATGGACGGTATAACGCTTGCTATATTTCATGAAGAGATCAGACTAAAATCAATTTGGGAATCGCTTATAAAGACCAAGGTTCGAGATTAATTTTACAGCGAAGATCGTCATGATAGAAATAATGGATACAACATTGCGGGACGGGGAGCAAACTTCAGGCGTTTCCTTTTCCGCAAGGGAAAAACTCAATATAGCTCGTTTTTTATTGCAGGAATTGGGAGTGGATCGCATTGAAATCGCTTCCGCTCGTGTTTCTGATGGAGAGATGGATGGGGCCCGAGAGATTGCCGATTGGGCGAATGCGTATGGATATCTTGATCGCGTAGAGGTTTTAGGTTTTGTGGATGGGGGTACATCTTTAAACTGGATTATGAAATCGGGATGCCGTGCCATTAATTTGCTTTCCAAAGGGTCGTTGAAGCATTGCACGGAGCAGCTGGGAAAGAAACCCGGAGAGCATTGGGACGATATTCGACGCGAGATTGACCGGGCTAATAGCCTGGGGATAGGGGTTAATTTGTATTTGGAAGATTGGTCGAATGGGATGATTCATTCTCCCGAATATGTCCATGGAATGATCGAAATTCTTCAGGATTGTCCTATTAAGCGTTTTCTTTTACCGGATACTTTGGGTGTACTCAACCCATGGAATACCGAGGAATATTGTACGGATATGCTTAGGAGGTTTCCCTCCATGCGGTTTGATTTTCATTCACATAATGATTATGATCTCGCTGTTGCCAATGTGGCGGCAGCGGTTCGGTCTGGGATTCATGGAATTCATACGACGATCAACGGGTTGGGAGAAAGGGCGGGTAATGCCCCTTTGTCGAGCGTGTTGGCAGTTTTGAGAGATCAACTTCAGGTGGAGTGCCGGGTTAAGGAAAATCCCATCAACCGTATTAGCCGTATGGTGGAGAGTTGTTCTGGCGTGCATATTCCATCAAATAAACCGATTATCGGCGAGCATGTTTTCACTCAATGCGCTGGGATTCATGCGGATGGCGATAGCAAAAATGATTTGTATTACAACGATTTATTGCCGGAACGTTTTGGCAGGACACGGGAATATGCCTTGGGCAAGTTATCTGGAAAGGCAAATATTCGTAAAAATTTGGAAGCTTTGTCTATCCATTTGGATGATGAATCCATGCGGCTTGTCACGAACCGGATTATTGAACTGGGAGATAAAAAGGAAATCGTCACAACGGAGGATTTGCCCTATATTATTGCCGATGTTTTGAAGCAGGATAAAGAGGAGGAGAAGGTTCGTATTTTGAATTACAGCCTTTCGCTGACGCAGGCGCTCAAGCCTGTAGCTACCTTGAAAATTTGTATCAATGGGCATGAATACCAGGAGACATCGACCGGAGACGGTCAATATAACGCATTTGTTCGCGCTCTGAAGAAGATTTACAAGAATCAGTTAAATCGCGAATTTCCAAGATTGGTGAACTATTCCGTGACGATTCCCCCAGGCGGACGAACAGACGCTTTTGTTCAGACTGTCATCGTATGGGAATACATGGGGAAGAGTTTTCGCACACGGGGGTTTGATGCCGACCAAACGGAGTCCGCCATTAAAGCTACTGCTAAAATGCTTAACAAGATTGAAGAGTTAGCTCTTTCTTTATAAAGCAAAAACGCTTTCCCTCTCGCGAGGGGAAGCGTTTGAAGTTATTTGCCTGCTAGCGATTAAGCGTAGGTCTTGATGAGCGCTTGGCGCTGATCTTCGAGTTCC
>F157a_European_Toad__coassemble_26_pt1 | contig 22460 bp, 20 predicted proteins | sample F157a_European_Toad__metabat2_high_PE_005 | metagenome-assembled genome bin F157a_European_Toad
GGATTGGCTTGGTTTCCTGCTGAAGCAGAAACTATATTTTTTGTATTTTTTGTTAAAATATTTAAAATAAATTAAACCAAAATTATTGGAATTTTGATATTTTTGACATAATTAGCAAATCTTTAAATAAGTTTAAAAAAAACAGTAAAATAAATTATTAATAAAATATAGGCATATTTGATTTACTTATCAATAATTCTAAGTACTTTAGAAAAAGTTTCCCAGTTCGTAAGAATTGATTAAAACGGGAGTATGGAGAAAGATAAGAAAAGAATTGAATTTATTGATTTGGCAAAAGGCGTATGTATCCTTTTAGTCGTCCTCTATCATTCCGGAATTGACGTGAATTGTCTTATATCACTTCGGATGCCTTTGTATTTCGTGTTGTCGGGAATGTTCTTTAAAATGTACGGTGGATTCGGAGACTTGCTTATTCGTAAAATCAATAAATTGCTTGTCCCGTTTCTGTTTTTCTACCTGGGAGCTTATGTTCTTTTTTATTTCCTTAGCTTGTTTGCCCCATCTTTGCTAATTACTCAATCCAAGGGAATCATGGATGTATTCAGTCAGCGAGAATTATTCAACGACCCCATCTGGTTCTTGCTCTGTTTGTTTTGGTCTAACATTCTCTTCTCCTTTGCGTGCACAATGGCAAGTAAGATGAAAATACTGCTGCCTCTGACTATAATAGTGTTCTCATGCCTGGGCTGGGTTTTGGGCGAATCCAATATTTTTGTTCCCCTCTACTTGGATGGAGCCCTGACAAGCCTGCCATTTTTTTATTTTGGATACTTGCTCAAAAATAATAGTAGTCTTTTGAATACCAATAAATACGAGCGATGGAATATGGTGTTTATTATTTTATTGTGCGGGTTAACTTATTCGGCATCTTTCATGTTCAACCCAAGTATTGCCTTTCTTTATAATGCTGTCGAAGGAGGGATCATTGCCTATTTCGTTGCATTTTGTTCTGTGCTGGCGTTATTACTTCTGTGTAAAAAGATAAAGCATATTCCTTTTATTTCCTATTTGGGTAAATATTCTATTATCATCTTGTGCACGCATCATCTGATTTACCGCCCCATCAAATTGATTGCTGTTGATTATTTTTCAGGATACTCGCTAGGATTTATTATATTTGGAGTCACGATAGCCATCTCATACTTCCTAATTCCGCTTTGTATCAAGTATATCCCTTGTTTTGTTGCCCAGAAGGATTTCCTGAAAATAGGAGATAAAAGGGGGCCACTCTCAACGGGCTCTTCTAACTTGGAGTCAGCTTGCGAAGAGAATTGATCCCGGGTTGCTTGCTTGATTTTGTCTACTTTGGCGTAGAGGATCTTTCTTTCAACGAGGGTGAAGAGGTATGCGCTTTCCCCGTGTCCTACGACGAGGACTGCCTCCCAGTAGAGAGATAATTGGCTGTACTTGGGTGAGGGTTGTCTTTCACGAGTCGGTGTTCTTCATTTTTTAGTTTGAACATTTTAATTCTGGACGATTCATAGGCTTCTTTTCCTTCCGTTTCTCTCAGGTGTTGCACTTTGTTATTGAACTCGGGGCTTTTTAGTTTTGCTCTCGACAATGCCATGTTGCCTCATGAGGTGTGTTAATACGCAAAAGGTGATTGCTATGAAGGGCAGTATGGGGCAGGGTTTCGGCAAGAAATATGCTTAACGAGGTGGTGGAACTGAAGAGGGACGTTGCCGGCGTCAGGATTCCCGGCGGCGAAGATGTGCTATTGCCTGAGGGATCTCGGGTTTATATCACTCAGATGCTGGGGTCTACCTATACGGTGGCGGCTGATTCCGGGCTTGTGCGCGTTTCTCGCGATGACCGGGATGCTTTGGGTATTCCCGACGATAGCGAGGGAGCAGCGTCTAATGAGGCTTCATCCCTTGCGAATGATGCTCCGCTGGAAGATCGTATTTGGGAGACGCTTTCGTGTATTTATGATCCTGAGATTCCGGTGGATATTGTGGCTCTCGGTCTGATTTACGATGTCGTGATCACGAAGTTGGAAAATGATTTGCACCATGTTGTCGTCAAAATGACGCTGACGGCTCCCGGCTGCGGGATGGGGCCTATCATGATGGATGAGGCGAAGATGCGCGTCGAAGCACTTGAGGGTGTCGAGGAGGCCGAGGTCGAAATGGTGTGGGATCCTCCGTGGAATCAGAATATGGTGAGTGAGGAAGGAAAGATGAAACTGGGGTTGATTTGACTCCCTCAATCATGTTAGTGAACATTTATTCATGAGCAGTATTCCCATCAGATTTTCCCCTGCCGAGTTGAAGGTCCTGGCAGAGATGCTTTCCCTTGCCGTTTCCGTTGCCGCCGAAGGGAAGGAGAATTTGACGGGCTCGTCCCGGCAGCTTGATGAGTGGGATGCTCTGCATCAGAAGGTGATGGAGCTTGCCTATCTTGATCCCGAGTTGCGCAAGGGGATTGAGTTTCCCGATGATGAAGGAGGGTATTCGTTTACGCCTGCTTACGACGAAAAAGCATTTTTCGTGGAGTCTCTCGATGATTTTCGCGACAATATGTTTTGGGGCGAGCTTGTTGCCCGCATGGCGGATAAAGCTCTTATTGAGCATCTGGGGCAGGATGGCTTCGACTCAATGAGTGAGGCAGAGTGCCGTAGAATTTCCGAGCCTTTGGAGAAGGCTCTTTGGGAGGAGTGTACGAAGCACGGTATTGATCGTTTCGGGTTCGTCCTCCCTCCGGAGGAGAGCTGATTTAATTGGAACTTGCTTGAAGCCAACAGGAATTCACTTGGGACTCTTTTAATGGATCATCTCCCATTTTAAATTTCGAGCGATCCCTGCTGAAGCGAATCGAGTTCGGGGTCGGAAACCTTATTTTTTTCATCAAGCATTGAAGGAGATGGCGAGGATTCCTTGAGCGGAGAGGGGGAGGCGTCCTCTCCGTTTTCTTCCTGCTTGCCGGCATTCATGATGCGTGAGACACGTTCCACTTGATGCTTGGTGACGATGTTGCCGAGTGAGTTTCTATTTTTGATCTTGAGCTCGGCGAAATGATAGGGTCTTTGGAGATTCCGCAATTTAAGAATTGCCTTGAGAAAGACGTTGATACTGATCAAGGAGCTTTCCTCTTCCGTCGCGTGTACGCTGAAATGGAAGATGCGTGAGCCTTTTGTTCCTTGTGTGATCGGGTATTCTCTGTCTCGCGTGAAGCCTCCGATGCGAAAGCGCTTGGCAAGTAATGCGCCATCCCTTCCGTCTCTGTAGACGAGGTTGAAGACCGGGTCTTCATCCTTGCGGAGGATGTTGATGTAGAGCGGGTTTTTAGCCGCAAAGAATTTTTCCTGAATGCGCGTCACTTTCATTACTCCCGCAGAGTCGATAACGATGATGTCGTCGAGCGTGGAGCATTTGCAGATGGGGGATCCCTTTTTGATGCCGTATCCGGCGAACCCCTCTTCGTCGATCGAAAGGGTTTCCGTTGCCGCAGCTACGGTGGCGCGGTGTACAGTGCCGAAGGATTCAATAACCGTTCGCCTCGGGAAGTTTGCACCGTATTTTTTCTTGATGCCTTCAAACCAGCGGATGGTGTAGCGGGTGAGCTGGGAGAGGTTCTTTTCAGTTTGGGCGATGCCGTCTTCCAGTTTCTTGAGGTTGTCTTCCGCTTTGAATGCGTCGAATTTGGAGATTCGCTTGATTTTGATTTCCGTGAGAGCAGCGATGTCGTCGGGCGTGACGGGACCTTTGAGATTTTTCAGGTGTGGCTTGAGCCCTTTGGCGATTGTTTCCAATACGCTTCCCCACGTTTCGCAGTCTTCAATGAGAAGATAGATGCGGTTTTCGATGAAGATTTTTTCGAGGCTTACCTTATGCCATACCTGTTGGAGTTCCGCGAGCTGGATTTCAAGCTCCATGCGCAGAATGTACTTTGTCGAATCCGTATTGTGCCGCAGGATGTCGCTGACCCCCATGAAGTGGGGTTTGTTATCCATGATCACACAAGCATTTGGCGAAATACTGACTTCACAGTCCGTGAAGGCAAAGAGTGCCTGGCTGACTTGTTCCGGGTCGGAGCCGGGGCCGAGGTGAACGAGGATGTCGGCGTCTTTTGCCGTATTGTCCTCAATCTTGGCTATTTTGATTTTTCCTTTTTCCGAAGCCGTAATGACGGATTCGATCAACTTGTCGGTGCAGACACCGAAGGGTACTTCGGTAATGCGGATGAGTTTTTTCGAATCAATTTTGATTTTGGCGCGGACTCTTACACACCCGGCTCCCCGGTCTCCATCACGGTAATCCGAGGCATCCATGATGCCGCCTGTCGGGAAATCGGGCAGGATGGTAAATTCTTCCTTCCTGAGGTGCGCGATTGCCGCATCCACGAGTTCGTTGAAATTGTGAGGGAGGATTTTACAGGCAAGACCGACGGCGATACCTTCAGCTCCTTGTGCGAGGAGCAGGGGAAATTTAATTGGGAAGGTGACGGGTTCCTTGTTGCGCCCGTCGTAGGAAAGCTGCCATTTCGTGACTTTGGGGCTATAGACGATGTCTCGTGCGAAGGAGGTGAGGCGGGCTTCAATGTATCGTGAAGCTGCTGCCGGGTCACCAGTCAGGATATTGCCCCAGTTGCCCTGAGTATCAATGAGGAGCTTTTTTTGCCCCATCCCTACGAGGGCGTCGCCAATCGACGCATCACCGTGAGGGTGGTATTTCATTGTGTCGCCGACGATATTGGCAACCTTGTTGAATCTGCCGTCGTCCATACGCTCCATCGAGTGGAGGAGTCGTCGCTGAACGGGTTTGAGTCCGTCATTGATATGGGGGACTGCTCGCTCCAGAATTACGTATGAAGCGTAATCCATAAAATAGTCGGCATACATCCCGTCAACGGTTTTGTAGCTCTTGTTCTGTTCAGGGGAGGGAGACACGACGTGAAATAGGATACAATAAATGATCAAGCGGGGCAAGAACGATGTGTGGCGTTTCTTATGGCGCAAGACCGCGTTGACAGCGAGAGGGGCTTGCCCGATATTCCCGGCATCAAATGATTAGTTTTACAAATATTAGCGGAGCGGAAGGTATCGGATCGAACTGCTATGTGCTTGATATTGAGGGAACGAAGGTGGCGTTGGATTCGGGAATGCACCCTAAAAAAGAAGGTTCGGCTGCCATGCCGGAGTTTGCCTTGGTGGAAGATGAGCTCTTCGATGCCCTTTTCGTGACGCATGCTCACTTGGATCATCTCGGTACCGTACCCGTTTTTCAGGATAAGCACCCCGAGTCCGAGGTTTTCATGACTCCCGGCACGGCGGCTCTTGCGGAGGTTATGCTTCATAATTCCGTTAACGTCATGAGTTCCAAGAGGCTTGAGCTCGGTATTGTGGAATATCCGTTTTACACTCATCCCGAGCTGGATCATTTATGCGAGAGCTGGGAGACAAAGCCTTTTAACGAGCATTTCAGGATAGGCAGCAGGGAGAACGTGCTCGCTACCTTTTTTGATGCGGGGCATATTTTAGGTTCAGCGGGGGTTCTCCTCGAAGGCGAGAGTGGAGAAACCGTTTTTTATACGGGTGACGTGCAGTTTGATGATCAGAGCATGATCCCCGGAGCAGATTTTCCGGAAGGTGGCGTTGATACGCTGATTATGGAATGTACTCGAGGAGGATTTGAACGCAGCGTTCATTATAAGAGGTCTGATGAACTGGTTCGCTTCGGAAAAAGCATTGCCGATACGCTCAACCGGGGCGGCATCGTGATGATTCCCGTGTTTGCCTTGGGTAAGAGCCAGGAAATGCTTTATAACCTGCATCGTTTCAAGCAGGAAGGGGTCATTCCCATGACGACGCCCGTTTACTTTGGGGGGCTTGGTGCCAAGGTGACGAGAGTTTTTGATCAGTTTGATGGAAAGACCCGTAGGATTGATCCCGGATTCAAAATCAAGGAGCAGGTCAATGTTGTCCCCCTTCCTCGCAAGGGCAAAGCTCCTTTACGCTGCGAACCGGGCAATATCTACCTCATTTCCAGCGGCATGATGACGGAAAAGACCATATCAAACTCCTTGGCGGAGCAGGTGCTGCCCCATGAGAAGAATTCGATTCTCTTCGTTGGTTATTGTGACCCGGATTCTCCGGCAGGCATGTTGAAAGCCACACCGCACGGTGAATTGCTCAAAATGCGCAAGGGTGGACAGCCCGTGCGCCGCATGAGTACGGTTGACAGTTTTGATTTTTCCGGTCACGCTCCTCGTGAAGATCTTGTCGACTATGCGGTGAAGCTCAATCCCAAGCGGATTCTTCTTGTTCATGGTGATCCCGATGCCATCGAATGGATGGAAGCGACGCTCAAGGAACAAATGCCGAAGGGGACTGAAATTATTGCACCCCAGCCGGGAAAAACGTATTATTTCTCCTAACACAAGAAATCGTTTCCATGGGGTTTACCGGTTCACGCAAGGGCAAGCTAATTGTTTTTGAGGGGATTGACGGCACAGGCAAGTCAACCCATATCAATCGATTAAAGGAAAAACTCGAAGAGAGGGGTATTGTCGTTGTGACGGGCTATGAGCCTACGCATGGGCAGTGGGGTAAAAAGCTTCGAAAATCAGCCGCTACGGGTCGTCTTCCGATTGATGAGGAGGTCTCCCTTTTTCTCAAGGATAGGGAGGAACACGTAGAACAAGTGATTGCCCCTGCATTGGAGAGAGGCGATTGGGTGCTTCTGGATCGATATTACTTGTCAATGATGGCATATCAAGGTGCGTGCGGTCAGGATGTAGCCGCAATTCGCCGGGCAAATGAAGAGTTTGCCCCGATCCCCGATATGGTCATATGGCTGGATATCCCCGTAGAAGTTGCTTTTGAACGCATTGGTTCGCGCGGAGAGCGAGATGCTTTTGAAACGGAAGCGATGCTTACCGCATGCCGCAATACATTTGCTTCCATTACAGATTCATGGATGCGGCGGATAGATGGAAATTCCGATGCTGAAACTGTTGCATGCAGGGTTTGGGGTGAGGTATGTCCTCTCGTGCAGTAGTTTTATTGTGAACAATTCCTCTTTTTCCTTTTTAAGTGACTCATGTGACGATGTTGCTACGTTCCTTCTGTTGTAGTTAATGGGGGAGAAGCGGATGGTTCGCTTCGGTATGAGAATTGAATTGATTGTGGACATGGTTCCGGCATCCTTTCGTGGTGCGTCCGCCGTCAATTTCATAGGTCAGTACGAGCATCAGCTTGAGGTGATGGCAAAATCCAGAAAGTGCGATGGCATCATTGCCGGGCATGTGCATCAGCTTGATGACAAAGTTATAAGCGGGATTCGCTACATGAACTGCGGAAATTGGGTTGAAAGCGCTGTTGACGGTACACTCAGGACGGTTCATTATGACGAGTTCATGAGGGGCTTGCTTGTTGCTGAGGCTGAACATAGAAAAGGAGACAGATTGACCAATTGAGACAAAATGTCTCAATTAGGTGTGACATTTTGTCTTGATTTAGTATCTTGTTTACCGCCTTTATGAATGATGATATGTATTTTTATGTATTGAAAATAAACGAATTGAGAAGAAAATGAATAAATTTTGATCAGTTGGCACGCGATTTGCATCTATAAAGGTATAAACATCGGAGCAGGAGTACCCAGCACAAAGGGGGAAGGTGTTTCGGAAACATTTAACCAATAGAAATAAATAATAATATGAGCAAAATTCTAGGAATTGACTTGGGCACGACGAACTCGTGCATGGCTGTCATGGAAGGCGGGCAAGCGACCGTTCTTGAAAACAGCGAAGGAGCGCGTACCACACCGTCTATCGTGGCTTTTACTAAAAGCGGCGAACGCCTCGTCGGGCAGGCGGCGAAACGTCAAGCCGTCACCAACCCGAGAAATACCGTTTTTTCTGCAAAGCGTTTGATTGGCCGCAAGTATAGCGAATTGACCAAGGAAGATAAGAACGTTCCTTATGAAATCGTGGAAGCTCCCAACGGAGATGCCCACATCAAGGTGGAATCCGCCGGAGAAGCCAAAACATTTTCCCCTCAGGAAATAGCTTCGATGGTACTCGGAAAACTCAAGGCTGACGCTGAAGCAAAACTCGGAGAAACGATTACGGAAGCGGTTATTACCGTTCCTGCCTACTTTAACGACGCCCAGCGCAATGCAACCAAGGCGGCTGGTGAAATCGCCGGCTTGAATGTTCGCCGCATCATCAACGAACCGACGGCGGCAGCTCTCAGCTACGGTCTCGACAAGAAGAGCAACGAAAAGATTGCCGTCTACGACTTGGGCGGTGGTACATTTGACGTTTCCGTTCTCGACATCGGCGATGGCGTCTTTGAAGTTATGGCATCCGATGGTGATACTCACCTTGGTGGCGATGACTGGGACAATACGCTGGTCAACTGGATTCTTGATGAGTTTAAGAAGGATTCGGGCATGGACATTTCCAAGCAGCCGGACGCTCTCCAGCGCATCAAGGAAGAAGCCGAAAAGGCCAAAATTGCGCTTTCCTCGACCCAGACCTACGACATCAGCCTTCCTTTCATTACAGCAGATGCCTCCGGACCGAAGCACATCCAGCTGGGTCTCAGTCGCAGCAAGCTTGAGCAATTGACTTCTGGACTTCTTGATCGCACCGTTCGTCCTGCGGAAGGCTGCATCAAGGAAGCCGGCATCAGCAAGAGCGATGTGGACGAACTCGTTCTCGTCGGCGGTATGACCCGCATGCCCGCCGTTCAGGAAATGGCTCATAAACTCATCGGCAAAGAACCTCATAAGGGTGTAAACCCGGACGAGGTCGTCGCCATTGGTGCTGCGATTCAGGGTGGTGTGCTTCAGGGGGACGTGAACGACGTGCTTTTGCTCGACGTCACTCCGCTGACGCTCTCAATCGAAACGATGGGCGGCATTGCCACCCCGATGATCGAACGCAATACAACGATTCCCGTTCGCAAGAGCCAGGTCTTTTCGACAGCGGCCGACAACCAGCCCGCCGTTGATATCCGCATCAGCCAGGGTGAACGCAAAATGTTCGAAGACAACAAGCTTTTGGGCAACTTCAAGCTCGACGGCATCAATGCTGCTCCTCGCGGCATGCCTCAGATTGAAGTCACCTTCGACATCGACGCCAACGGCATCCTTCACGTCTCCGCGAAGGACAAGGGAAATGGCAAGGAACAGAAGATATCCATTCAAGGTTCCAGCGGTCTTTCCTCCGACGAAATCGAACGTGCCAAGCGCGATGCCGAAGCACACGCCGATGAAGACAAGAAGCGCGCCGAAGACATTGAAACCGTCAATCAGGCAGATTCTCTCGCTTTCTCGGTGGAACGCCAGCTCACAGAAATGGGCGACAAGGCTCCTGCCGAACTCAAGAGCGATATCGAAGGCCGCGTGAAGAAACTTCGCGAAGCAATCGAACGTAAGGATATCGAAGGCATCAAGTCGGCCAAGTCAGACCTTGAGAAGCATCTCGAAGCTCTGAACAATGCGGCACAGTCCGCGCAGCAGGCAGGTCCGATGCCCGGAGCTGGAGCTCAGGATGAACCCGAAGACAATTCGGGCGAACCCCGCAAGGCGAAGGGACGCGTGGTCGACGCCGAAATCGTTGACGAAGATAAATAACTCAACCCGGCAGGGTGGGCATGGATGAACAATCAATGCCCTCACTTGCCATGTTTCCATTTCTTAACAAACCATAAAACAAAACACACTATGACAACAATCAAACCACTCGGACAACGCGTTTTGATCAAGCGCATCGAAGCAGAACAGAAAACCGCAGGCGGTCTCTTTCTTCCCGATACCGCTCAGGAAAAACCACAGCAGGCAAAGGTAGTAGCCGTCGGTACGGGCGGGCGTGACGATCAGGGAAAACTGATCGAATTCTCCGTGAAGGAAAACGATCTCGTTCTCATCTCCAAATACGGCGGCACCGAAATCAAGCTCGACGGCGAGGACTACGTCATCATCTCCGAAACCGATATTCTCGGCATCATCGGCTAATTACTTATTTAACAACATTTTATACAAACACATATTATGGCTAAACAAATCCAATTTGAAGAACCCGCTCGCCAGGCACTCCTGCGCGGTGTTGAAAAAATCGCCAAGGCTGTCAAAAGCACGCTTGGGCCTGCTGGTCGCAACGTTGTAATCGACAAAAAATTTGGTTCCCCCTTGATCACCAAGGATGGCGTCACTGTTGCCAAGGAAATCGAACTCGAAGATGCCTTCGAAAACATGGGCGCACAACTCGTCCGTGAAGTTTCCTCCAAGACCAATGACATCGCTGGTGACGGCACAACGACCGCCACCGTACTTGCCGAAAGCATCTACCGCGAAGGTCTCCGCAACGTCACCGCCGGAGCTAACCCGATCTCGCTTCAGCGCGGCATCATGAAGGCTTCCGACGCAATCGTCAAAGAACTCAAGAACATCAGCAAACCCGTTGACTCCGCCAAGGAAATCGCTCAGGTTGCCACCGTTTCCGCCAACTGGGATTCTGAAATCGGCAACATCATCGCCGAAGCCATGGACAAGGTCGGCAAGGACGGCACGATTACCGTTGAAGAAGCCAAGGGCATCGAGACGACACTCGACGTGGTAGAAGGCATGCAGTTCGACAAGGGCTACCTGTCTCCCTATTTCGTCACCAACGCCGAAACGATGGAAGCAGTTCTTGAAAACCCCTACATTCTCATTCACGAGAAGAAGATCGGCAACCTCAAGGACTTCCTCCCTCTCCTGGAAAAAGTAGCCAAGACAGGCCGCCCCTTCCTCGTCATCGCTGAAGACATCGAAGGCGAAGCCCTTGCGACTCTCGTTGTCAACAGACTTCGCGGCGTTCTCAACATCTGTTCCGTGAAAGCTCCCGGCTTCGGCGACCGTCGCAAGGCAATGCTTGAAGACATCGCCATCCTCACCGGCGGCAAGTGCATCACCGAAGACCTCGGACTCAAGCTTGAAAACGTTGGTATCGAAGACCTCGGCCAGGCAAAGCGCATCGTCGTCACCAAGGAAGACACCGTCATCGTTGAAGGTGCTGGAGCTTCCGACGCTATTTCCGGCCGCGTTTCCCAAATCCGCAAGCAGATCGAAGACACCTCATCCGACTACGATCGTGAAAAACTTCAGGAGCGCCTCGCCAAGCTGGCTGGTGGTGTAGCCGTCATCCACGTTGGTGCTGCTACCGAAACCGAAATGAAGGAAAAGAAGGCTCGCGTTGATGACGCTCTGCACGCTACTCGCGCCGCAGTTGAAGAAGGCATCGTCCCTGGCGGCGGTGTGGCTTTCATTCGCGCTCAAAAGGCAATTGACGCCCTTACCCTTGAAGGAGATGAAGCAACGGGTGCACAGATCGTGTACCGCGCTGTTGAAGCTCCTCTTCGCCAGCTTGCCGCTAATGCAGGTCGTGAAGGCGCACTCATCGTCTCGAACGTCAAGGCTCAAACGAAGGTATCCGAAGGCTACAACGTCGTTTCCGACAAGTACGAAGACCTCCTCGCCTCCGGCGTTGTCGATCCTACGAAGGTGACCCGCTCCGCCTTGCAGAATGCGGCTTCCATCTCCGGATTGCTCCTCACGACCGAATGCCTCATTGCTGACCTTCCCGAGAAAAAGTCCTGCGGCTGCGGCGGCGGGGCTGGCGACATGGGTGGTATGGGAGGCATGGGTGGTATGGGCGGCATGATGTAAGCCGTTGACATCCTGATATCCTAACAAACCAATCATTCATCAGGGGATCGGCTCGCAAGGGTCGATCCCCTTTTTTATCAAATAGATTCTAAGCTATTTAGCATCTCCTTCTGCCATATTTGGATCTTTGGCATTGGTATCCATTTCTCCCCTTTCGTAAATTCCAAGGAATGTACGGGGAGCTTTTCGAAGTTCGCCGGGGAGTTCATCCGTTATTTGCAGAGAATCCAGATGGAGATAGGAAATCAATCCTCCGCTGGAAAATTGAAGCCAACCATGATCTGATTTACTTGGAATATGGTAGATGGGAACATCATAATGACTACCGCAATTGGTGAGGAAACCTGGAAACCTCTTCTTGTTTCCCTTTTTGTCATCAACAATGAGGATGAAGGAAGATTCATTGCCGGGAATGAACCCTATGGGATATTCGCTCAATGAAACGCTGGTCTGGATGTCGCTCAAGTTTTTGAGGGAGATTTCGACGGGTTCACTATAGTTCAAGTGACCGTGGACGCACAGGAAGGGGGTGATCCACATTCGGAGGAGGAAAAAAATAAAGGGGAAGGTAAATACTCCGGTAAAAATATAAAAGAAAATGCCAAACCCAAACCGTGGTTTTGTTTTATATTCAGGGTTGGACAGATTTTCTTCATATGGGTGAGCTTCCTGCCATGTCTTCGCCTTATTGAAAAGCAGGATTGTCATTTTATAGACGACGAATAGGCCAGCTGCAACTGAGGCCAGAAAGAGAGGGGTAAAGTAAGACGCTACATATAAACAGGGAATATACAGAATGACGGTTGTCAGACACCCCAAGGGGGCAGTTTTCATTCCTATGTCCGCAGGCATTAAGGAATAGCGCAATTTCTTGATAATCCAAGTACAAATGAAAGAAACAAGGAGAACGACAAGAGCCGAAGGAAGGACAAATTTGAAAAGTATCGTGAAAAGTATCATAAAATTTTCCTTTCCTGTATCATTCCCATGGCTGCAGCCATGGGAGCATGCCGCAATTTCTCATTTCCAAAAAAATTGCGTAAACAGGAACTGTCAGGACGAGCAGCACAATGAGAATAAAAACGTTTTCAGGAATAAGGGGAGAAATCATGGGAAATCGTTAGATAAGTTAAAATTTAGCTTTCTGCCGTTTTGAGTAATGGAGATCCCTCTTCGGAAAGAGGGATGAACACGGTGCTTTTTCCCTGAAATGTTTTCAGTAATTTGATCTTGTTGAGCAAAATATACAAATCATTTTTTTTATAGTGATTTCTTTTAGCGCATCCCCATCTGTTGACAATGTAGTCGGACCTTCTGCTTGGAAATCGATGTAATAGGATATTACCTTTTCTCCATCAAAGGTAAATTGACAGAAGGGAATTGAAGGGGAGGCGTCACTTTAAACATTTATAGGATGCCGGAATTCGTTTTTTTCTCGAATCCTTCTGTTAGGTGAGTTAGATTTAAATCCAGTTATGGCTACTCCGGATTTTCATTACCAAGATCCTTTTCCCCTCGAAAAGGATGAGACCCAGTACAGATTGATTACCAAGGACTACGTGAGTGTTTCGGATTTTGAAGGAAAGCCCATCCTCAAGGTTGCTCCCGAAGGCTCGAGACTTCTTGCCGCCACGGCATTTCACGACGTTTCTTTCTATCTTCGCCCGGCGCACCTCAAGATGGTAGCCGCTATTCTTGACGACCCCGAAGCCAGCGAAAACGATAAGAGCGTGGCTCTCACCATGCTTCGCAACGCCGAAGTCGCCAGCGCGGGAGTTCTCCCTTTCTGTCAGGACACGGGAACAGCCAATATCGTTGGCAAGAAGGGGCAGCAAGTCTGGACGGGGAGCAACGATTGCGAAGAGCTTTCCCATGGCGTTTACGATGCCTACACACAAAACAATTTGCGCTATTCGCAGACCGTTGCCCTCGACATGTATACGGAAAAGAACACGGGAACGAACCTTCCTGCTCAAATCGACCTTCTTGCCGTTGAAGGAATGAAATACTCCTTCCTTTTCGTTGCCAAGGGCGGTGGTTCTGCCAATAAGACCTATCTCTATCAAGAAACGAAGGCTCTTCTCAACCCCACATCGTTGAAGAAATTTCTCGTCGAAAAAATGAGCACGCTTGGTACTGCCGCCTGTCCTCCGTACCACATTGCTTTTGTAGTTGGCGGCACATCGGCCGAATTGTGCCTCAAAACGGTCAAGCTTGCTTCTACCAAGTATTATGATGAATTGCCTACGTCCGGCAATGATCACGGACGTGCATTCCGCGACCTCCAACTCGAAAAGGAACTTCTCGAAGAAGCTGGCAAGCTCGGGCTTGGAGCCCAATTTGGCGGAAAATACTACGCCCTTGACGTGAGAGTGGTTCGCCTTCCTCGCCATGGAGCTTCCTGCCCCGTCGGCATGGGTGTTTCCTGCTCGGCAGACCGCAACGCCAAAGCGAAAATCACACCCGAAGGTATTTTCATCGAACAGCTCGAAACCAATCCCGGGCAATATATTCCCGAGCATTTGCGTCTCATGAAGACCGAAGCGGTCTCCATCGACTTGAATCGCCCGATGAAGGAAGTACTCGCCGAATTGAGCAAATACCCCGTCACAACAAGATTGAGCCTGAACGGCACGATCATCGTCGGTCGTGACATCGCCCACGCGAAGCTTAAGGAACGCATTGATGCCGGATTGGGGCTTCCCGACTACATGAAGGAGCACCCGGTTTATTACGCTGGTCCGGCCAAAACGCCGGAAGGCTATGCCTCAGGTTCCTTCGGGCCGACGACTGCAGGGCGCATGGATTCCTACGTCGATCTGCTTCAGGAAAACGGAGGCTCGATGATCATGATCGCTAAGGGCAACCGTGCTCAATGTGTGACTGACGCTTGCAAAAAGCACGGTGGTTTCTATCTCGGATCTATTGGCGGACCTGCCGCCATTCTCGCCAAGGACAATATCAAAAAGGTCGAAGTACTCGAATATCCTGAACTGGGTATGGAAGCGATCTGGAAGATTGAAGTGGAAGATTTCCCTGCCTTCATCCTTGTGGATGACAAGGGAAATGATTTCTTTGCGCAAATCCGCGAAAAGTGGACTTGCAGTGCTTGCTTGCATTAATTTTACCCTTTCCTTATCTCCTTTAGGGGGGCGCGGCCATCATTGCCGCGCTCCTTTTTTATTCGTGCCGAGGGGAGAATGCAAAAAAGTGTCGAATTTCAAGGTAAGCGAAGTAGAGTAGAGGCATGAACGCTTCGTATTGCCCCAGTCCCTACCGCTACACGCGCCGCCAGACGAGAGAAGTCATGGTTGGAAATGTCGGAATGGGAGGAGGAAATCCGATCAGAATCCAGTCGATGCTGACCTCGGATACTCGCAGTACGAACGCGTGTGTACAGGAAGCTCTTCAATTGGCGGATGCCGGGTGCGAAATCATTCGCTTAACTGCCCAGACAAAGATTTTTGCCGCCAATCTTGAGAATATTTCCCGTGAATTAAGAGCAAATGGATGTCATGTGCCACTCGTTGCGGATTTCCATTTCAAGCCTGATGCGGCGATGGAAGCGGCAAAATGGGTTGAAAAGATCCGTATCAACCCGGGCAATTTCATCGATAAAAAGAAATTTGAGGTCAGGGATTATACTGATGGAGAATATGAAGAAGAGATCGACAGAGTGAGAGAAGAATTTTCTCCTCTGGTTCTCTTCTGCAAAGAATACGGTAGAGCGATGCGCAGCGGATCGAATCATGGTTCGCTCTCGGATCGAATCATGAACCGTTATGGCGACAGCCCGGAAGGAATGGTTGAAAGTGCGCTTGAATTTGCCCACATCGCCCGTGATCTTGATTATCACAATTTGGTTTTTTCGATGAAATCCTCGAACGTCAAGGTGATGATTGCCGCTTATCGTCTTCTGGTCAATCGCATGAACGGATTGGGAGGGGACTGGAACTACCCGATTCATCTGGGGGTGACGGAAGCGGGAGGAGGGGAAGACGGAAGAATCAAGAGTGCAGTCGGCATCGGGTCTCTCCTTGCCGATGGAATTGGCGATACCTTGCGCGTATCCCTTACTGAAGATGCAGTCTATGAAATCCCGGTCGCGCGAACCCTCGCCGACCCCTTCCAGCCAAGCCGCAAGGAAGACGAGCCGGCTGTTATTATTGAAGAACCTTCTCTTCGCTATGATCCCTTTTCGTTCTCGAAGAGGAATGGAGGACTCTTTATGAGTTGGGGTATTCGCATGGGATGGGATCAACCTGTCAGAGTCGTTCTCCCTGAAAAATCCTGCAAAGAACTGGAACAGGAACGAGACGCCATGGGCGATTTCATGCCTGAAATATCAATGGAGAAATTATCTCCTATCGCAATTAATCCCTTGAACGATGAGGAAGTCAATGCTCTCAACGATAGAGAGGATGTTGCCTGCGTCACTGTTTCAGACGATACGCCGCTTCCCCTCATTGCCGCCTTCCGTCTTCTGGATGCCCGCATCAACGACAGACACCTCATTCTTCTCAAGGATACATTACATCTCGGAAAAGCGACTGACGAACAATCCCTTTTGGATGCCTCCTACAACATTGGTTCACTTTTGTGCGACGGAGTAGGGGATGCCGTACTCATTCAAGCTGATTATTCTTCTCAGGAAGCAGCTTTTCTCGCTTACAACATCCTCCAGGCAACAGGAACTCGTTTGACGAAAGCCGATTATGTTTCCTGCCCATCCTGCGGTCGCACACTTTACAATATTCAGGAAGCGACCTTAAGAATCAAAGCGGCAACCAAGCACCTCAAGGGAGTCAAGATCGCTGTCATGGGTTGTATCGTCAATGGCCCCGGAGAAATGGCCGATGCCGATTTCGGCTATGTGGGGGGAAGCCCCGGAAAGATCAACCTGTATGTGAAAAAAGAGCCGATACGCTTCAACATTCCGCAGGAAGAGGCCGTCGATAGCCTTGTTGAATTGATCAAAGAAGCTGGCAGATGGATTGAGCCAAACTGAACAAGAGAAGAATTCGTCCGATTCTGCAAGCATCTTCTTGTCAAATTTTACCGAGGCGAGTAGAGTTCATTCAACAATATCACTTCTCTTACCTGTGAATCCCATTCAATGCCTCAAAGTTTTGTCTCTTTCAAATGCTCCTACCCAAGCGGAAGCATTTGAGACTCTTTTTTCCTCTCTCTCCGGTGAATTGTCCAAACCTGTTATGGACAGCCTTCGTCAGGCTGTTCTTCAACGGGAAGCTGCAACATCAACCTATTTGGATAATGGACTTGCCGTGCCTCATGGACGCATTACAGGGCTTGAAAAAATAACGGTTTCCGTCGGGATTGCTCCCTCCGGCATCAACTGGCCGGATAGCTCGAAACCGGCAAAACTCATCGTCATGCTCGGAGTTCCCTCAACCATGATTACAGGTTATCTGATCATGATGCAGAAGTTGCTCAAGTGGCATAAATCAACCCACTTGATCCATCCGGACGGCTCGATTGACAGACTCGAAGAACTTCAACAGGAACTGGAGAAAACCCTCGTTTAACCGTTTCAACGGCGACGCCGTCTATGAATACCCCGGAACAATCTGGTCGACGATCATTTTTCGGGATATCTCTATCCTGGGGCTGGCTCATTACTGCATTGGATCTTCGCAAGAAGCTCCATATCGGAGATAGACAAGTCCTTTACCTGTGGGCTATCTTCGTCGGCATTGCTGGGGCAATGACCGCACTTTGCTTTGAGCATGGCGTCCAATTCGTACAGGATTTGCTCACAGGGCAAACGGATGCAAGCCAAATAGGTGCTTTTTCCTCCATTCCTCCATGGCTAAGAATTCTCGTTCCCTCCATTGGCGGTTTTATGGCGGGTGCAACGCTCTTGTTCACCCATCGGTTTGTTCCTCTCAAGGCCACCGAATACATGGAAGCCATCACTCTTGGTGATGGCTATGTCCCCGTAAAACCAAGCTTATTGAGGAGTCTTTCTGCCGTATTCTCTATCGGTTCGGGGGCGGCAATAGGTAGGGAAGGCCCGCTTGTGCAAACCTCCGCCGTCGTAGCCTCTGCTCTTGGGCGGAAGTTTCATTTATCAGCTCCTCGTTTACGGCTTATGGTTGCTTGTGCGGCGGCGGCTGGCATGTCTGCGGCTTTCCATACCCCTTTGGCGGGTGGATTATTTGTAAGTGAAATCGTTTTGGGATCCTTGACCATCGACTTTCTCGCACCGCTTCTCGTATCGAGTTGCGCAGGGTACTTAACCTTGAGTTTTTTTGCCGATCCCGTACCAATTTATCATACCATCAACACCATTTCGATAACGAATGACACCAAGGTCGTTCTCTGTTGCATCGTTTTGGGGGCTGTGGCTTCATTTGCCGCTCAAGGGTGGTTATGGCTTTTGAAAAAATCCAGAGCTCTTCTTGCAGGATCGAAAATATGGCTTCCCATTCGCCTTGCTCTGGCTGGGGCGCTCGTCGGTGCTATTGCCATTCAATACCCTGAAATCGTTGGAAATGGAGCCCATATGATACGAGGGCTCGTCAACATGCAATTTACGGCTGAAAAGGCTCTGGTTTTACTCGGATTGAAGGTATTGGCAGTCGCCATTGTCTTTGGGGTGGGTACAGTAGGCGGTGCGTTGACACCCAGTCTCACAATCGGTGGAGTGTTGGGCTTTCTCTTTAGTGAATGCCTGCAACTTTTGGGGATGCCTGGCGATTATGCAATTGCATATTCTCTTGTTGGCATGGCGGCATTTTTCACGACGGCTGCCAATGCTCCCATAACCTCCCTTGTACTCGTCATCGAATTTACTTTGGCAGGGCATTTGATGTTCCCCCTGATTATCGGCGTACTCGTATCCAACGGCATCGCCAAGCTCTTCCGAGTGGAATCCATGTATCATGATTCTCTTTCCTACGGACCACGAAGCATCTTCAGCAAACCCGCGACGGAAGTCACCGTTCGGGATATAGCACGGAAATCGCCACCTGTCTTGAAACCCGATGATAGATTTGGTACCATTGCTACCACATTGCTTACTGACTCTTCTCAGATCATTTTTGTGGCATCGGAGCAGGGCAGGTACTTGGGTTCTATTATTTCTCAAGATGTCCTGGATTTTGCGAAAAACGAGGAACTCGCACAAGCTGTCTTGGCTATCGATGTTTTGAGGACGGATTTGCCGACAATTGATCCGGAATTGAAACTTCCGGAAGCCTTGAATATTTTTTCCCAACAAAGCCAATTGGAATCGCTGGCAATGGTAGACAAAGATAGCCTCGAAATTCTCGGGGTCATCAATAAGACTGACTTATATCTCGTCCTTTCGGAAATCATGAAACGTGAGAATATTCTTTGAGTGCCGAGCACCTATCGTCAGTCGGTCGATTTTTGTGATGCTCAACTGATCGAGCACAGAAACCTATTTGCCGAAAGCTCCCGGGACATGGGGGAAGCGAGAGAGTGCGCGAGGTTCTGAAAAATAAGAGGAGTATGTGATAAACCAGCAGACTGGCACATATATCATACTACGCATAATATATGTAATGCAAAATAGCATATATTTATGATCAGCAGCATATTGTGAAAGATGCCGGGGTGCAGATTTCCTTTGAGTTCCATAATCCCCCAATTGAAAAAAAATCCATTCATGAATTAAAAGGACGAATTAAAAATTATTTGTGAAAAAAATGCTCGTTAACAGGCGTATATTTATCACAATCGAATAAGGCATCATTTTTTAGTTATGAAACTCCATTACCATCCCAAATTGAAACAGCTCCTCTTATCCTCGGCAGCTTGTTTCATCCTGTCTATCTCGCAATCTCCCTTGCTTGCTCAGGAAACAGAGCCTTCCGACCCAGCTCCCACAATGGCAGCTTTTCGCGGAACTGATGCGAGGTTTTTTGCTGACACCAAGACTTTTGCCAACCTCAAACGCGGGGTGTCGCCATCTGAGATTAAGGGGATGAAAGATCCCTTTCTGCGCAATCTCGCCATTTCCATGAAGAAAGGCGATTATGACGTCAAGGCAAGAACAGGCATGTATGAGGCATATGAAACGCTTGACACACTCAGGAAGAAACTTAAGACCAGCGGGTACAACCAATTTGAAAACCCGACCGGAATTTATTTCACCTCTGGTGATAAGGCGGTTGTCATCGTCAATGGCGCACTTCCCAAATACAAGGTGGAATTAAAGGTTCATGATTTTGGTCCCGAACAAAGCGACAAGAACTATCCTCTGGAAAATGGAGTCAACATCATTCCTCTGGAAAACAGCGGACTTGGCTACATCAACTATTACACGGACGATTTTGAAAAAGCTCCAAAATTGGCCATTCACATTCCCAGTGGCAAGGTAAACGGCGTTTTCAATTCAGCCATTCACAAAAATGAGGATTGGAAGAAAATGCTTGCTAACGCCGTCACCTCAACGATCGACATCAAGGGCAAGCGCGTGCAGCTCGCCTACCCTGTTGAAGAATTAAAAAAATATGCAGGAGAAAAGGGTCTTGAGCTAATCAATCTGTATGATCGCCTGATTGGCTTTCAGCATGACATCATGGGATTAACCAAATACAACAAAATTCCAAAAAACAGAATATTCGGTCGAGTGATCTAGTCTGGATTCATGCATGCGGACGGCATTGGCGCAGCCTTTCATAACGGAACAATGGGCGAAGTGGGTAATCCGGACAAGATTCCAACCTCGGCATGGGGAATTTCCCATGAATTCGGGCATGTAAACCAGACTCGCCCCGGAATGATGTGGGTATCCACCACGGAAGTGACCAACAACCTTTATTCGGCATGGGCCAATTTCCAGCTCAACCCCAAGGATATGCGCCTTGAGCATGAGCGCATCAATGGCGGAGACGGCAACATGATCGGTGGTCGCTTCAATTCCTTCCTCAACTCGGCAATCGTCAACGGTGAGCAATGGCTTTGCCAAAAAGGCCCAGACAAGATGGAAGGCTATGAAAATGGCGGTGACCATTTCGTGAAACTCACCCCCTTGTGGCAGCTTCAGCTTTATTTCATGGCAGCAAAGAAAGGAAACCCGACATTCCTTGCCGATATCTTTGAAAAGGTTCGCAATGAAAGCCAGGAGGGTAAATCCAATGGTCAATTGCAGTTGGAATTCATGAAAAATGTGGCGGATGCAACAAAGCAGGATTTATCCCACTTCTTTGTGAAAACAGGGATGCTCAAGGCAATTGACAAGGATATGGATGACTATTCCAGAGCACAGCTGACAATTACCGAAAAGGAATGTAAGGATTTGATTTCCTACATGAAGAAGTACAAGAAACCTTTGAGCCCTGTTATTTACTACATCAGCGTTAATTCACTTAATGCCTTCTCCAAGCAGCTTCCCGTCACAGGTAAATTGAATGAAGGCGTTTCCGGTGAAGGCACAACTCGCAAGGTATCCCATGATGTATGGAAAAATGTCACTGTATTTGAAACCTATAAGGGAGATGAATTGCTCAAGGTGACGATGGTTGGTACAGATTCTCCTGATAACTCGTCTACGACGGTGATTTATCCAGAAGGTTCGACAAAGATCGTCGCCGTTGGATGGGATGGTCGTCGCCTTCCGGTTTATACCCAAACCGCCAAGTAAGCTTCATTCCCTTCATTAAAGAATTATCCAGGCAGGGGAATATCATTCCCCTGCCTTTTTCTTGATCTTTCAATGCTTCCCTCTCTATCCTACTGCACGAATATTCACCCATCCCATTCGTGGGAAGAAAGTTTCTCCGCTATTTCACAAAATGCTCCCCTCATCAGGGAATATCTTGGTGAGATGGAAAACCCTCTTTCCGGCATGCCTTTGGGCTTGGGGCTGGGCTTGAGGCTTTCGGCTTTCGCGGCAAAGCACTTAATGGAAAACCCCAAAGCCATCTCGTCTTTTCGCGAATGGATGAATCAAAATAGCTGCTTTGTGGAAACGATCAACGGATTTCCTTATGGGACTTTCTACGGTCGCAGGATTAAGGAAACCGTGTTTCTTCCTGACTGGACTTCGGAAGAGCGAGTTGAATATACCAAAAACCTTGCTTGTATCTTGAGCTCAATTCTGCCGGGAGACAGAAGCTTCGGGACAATCAGCACCGTTCCTATTTCATACGGATCTTTTCGGATTAGTGAACAAATTCTTGTCAAAAATCTTGATGAAATGTGCAATTTTTTGAATCTCATTGAAGAACGCTCGGGCAAGCGAATCATATTGGGGCTGGAACCGGAACCTGCTGCTTATCTCGATTCGACGGCTGACGTAATTGACTTTTTCAAGAGAATTAAAACCCTATCATCTGATTATGAGTTATTGGAAAAGCATCTCGGAATCACCTATGATACCTGCCATTTCGCCGTGATGGGAGAATCACCCTCTTCCACTCTCTCCTCTTGGGAAAACGAGCGTATTCCTATTTCCAAAATCCAGTTTTCCAATGCGCTGGAATTACATCCCGAAAATTTTGATGAACTCGAAGCACTCGAAGCGTTCATCGAACCGGTTTACTCACATCAAACCTCTATTACCTTGAAGGATAGGAATCCTTTGATTTTCGGCGATCTTCCCGAAGCTCTCACATGGGCGAGAGAGAATCCAGAAGGCATTTCAGTATCTCGATGGTGCGTTCATTACCATATTCCCCTTTTCTCCTCTCCCGCGCTCCCCCTCGGAAATACAAGCTCTTATAATGAAGAGACCGTCAAATGGCTGACCGAGAGGCAACACGCATTGGCTGTGCCTCCTCAGCTGGAGGT
>F157a_European_Toad__coassemble_41_pt1 | contig 19138 bp, 18 predicted proteins | sample F157a_European_Toad__metabat2_high_PE_005 | metagenome-assembled genome bin F157a_European_Toad
TACTTGGATAAAGCACGTTATGGATAAAATTACTTTTTGTTATTTTCTTTTTATCTCTGTGCCGCCTATACACAAACCCACGGTTCTCAAAAAAGAGGAGACAGAAAGGAAAGAACGCAGTGGGCAGTTATCTTGTCCTGAATACGACACGCACCATGAAGCAACGCATCTCATTTTAATTGAAAGATGATTAGGCAGAATCTATTGATGGATAGTAAGCTACGCAGATTTTATGAAAACTTGAAAGGGATTTACAAGTATTTCATTCCTCAACGAGACGCCCCGTGAGCATGTTCCAACTATCATCATGTTGAGCAGTTGCTCCATTCATTTTATTTGGAAAAGAGTTTTTTCAACAATACGTTTTTAAAGGCTTCCAGTTCGGCAATCTTCCAGAGACGAATTCGGGCTTCCTGTTCCAGGATGAGCTGGTCTTTACTGGATTACTCAATGATTTATTCTCCAAATCAAAGCTACCATATTTATCCAGCCATGTCGTGACCGTTCTATGGCTTTGGATTCCATACTTGCGCGCTACGGCGCATACACCGATTTCTCCGCTACTTCTCTTGGAGCACTCCTAGCTTAAAAGCCATGCTGTAATCCTTCTGGATTTTCTTTGCCCTGTTTCTCTGTTCATAGCGTTTTCTTGCTTGCAAAGCTATTTCAGGACTAGACAACAAAAAACACCCCGCTTTGCCGTGGTGCAAAACGGGATGTTTTTTATATTCAATAAAATCTATTTGGAAGATTTTTTCCTGGCTTCCAATTTTTCATTCTTCAATTTATTAATTAATGTTTCCATTTTTTTTCTTATTATTTCTCGTTCTTCCTCCGTTAATGTTTCTTTTTCATTGGCAAGTCTATCAATGTCTTCTTTCAGTATTTTAGCGACAGTCTTACCAATTTTTTTACTTTCTTCTTTTGTTAATCGATTCGCTTTTCTATTTGCTTTTTCAGATTCCAGATCTCCAATTACTTTTTTAAGGGCTTCATTACCCTTCCTGTTTCGAGCCTTATAGGCATCAGTAAGATCGAAAGTGACCTCAATTCGATGATCTCCATCTTTGACAAGGGCATACGTTTCAAGGTAACGATTGTCTTTGGCAGTGGGCAAACTATAAGTGATTGATGCCCTGCTGTAATCTTCATAGTGTTTTCTAATATAATTCTCTTGTTCCCATTGAACTTCATTGTATTTGGCACTTTTGAGTACAATGATCTGATTTTTCGGAGAATCGGAGGATGATGTTTCTTGACCAAATGTTTGACCTACTGCAAACAAAGAGCAACAAGCAACTGCCAATAAAATAATTTTAGATGATTTTTTCATTATAATTTATTTGGTTAATTTTATTATTGTGAACAAGTGCAATTTTCGGCTTCTTCTTCTTTTGCTTTTTTCTTTTCTTCAGCCCATTTTTTTAACTTTCTATCTATTTGATCATCATCAGTACTTGCGAAGAAAAGTTTTTCTTCGGTTTCATATGAGTACTCCTTAGGTTCCACTCCTTTATGTATAATTTTGTAGGGTAAAGCAAACTCATAGCATTAAAAAATGGAATTACACCTCCCACTCCATCTTCAATATCTGAGCTATCCTTGTACGGAGTCCCAAATATGGCTTTGCATTTCTCTTCTTTCGCACCAGCTTCGCACAAAAGGGCGACCAACGCAAACGCTAAACAATACATTATTTTAAACAGTGCATTCACAAATAAACGCGAAATAGTCAAAATCAAATTAAAACAAAAATATCATTTTTTAGAAAGTGAAAAAGGGAGCACGACACGATATCTGCAACATTTTTTAGGTCTTCGTGAATCTCACGATAACAAATGTAGATGACACTTTGATCATGTTTTGCTTTGATTCCATTATTGATGAGCCTTGCCGACGAGACGGGATGCCCCATGTTGAGTAGTTGGGCGATTGCCCGGTGGTTGAGTCCGCTTGTTTCCTTGGAGATGGTTCCCAAGACTACTTTCCCAAGTGATTATTTTCGTTTTGACAGGGTTTCTTTTTTCGATTTTTCGAGGTAATTCTACTGTTTCCCAGCGGGTGCGCTTGTCGGGGAGGCGATGAGGAGTTTCATTTGCTCCCGAAAGTGGGTGTTTCCGTACAAGATCCGCACATTGCCTCGAGGATTCAGGAGACGAGTAGTCTCCTGAATGAGATACTCCATTCATTTTATTTGGAAAAGAGTTTTTTCAACAATACGTTTTTGAAGGCTTCCAGTTCGGCAATCTTCAAGATCCATGCAACGGCTAAATAAGAGCCAAAGCCAATGCCTGATATGATGATAAACATGGAGAAGCGCTCCAAAAATCCCCAGCTGGTGAAGCCGCTTAAAAACCATTCTTTGCCCAGGTAAGCGATGAGAGCAAAGACAGCTCCTGCTGCGATTGTTTTGGAGAGGCCTGTGAGTAGGAGTCTGCCGCATAATCCGCCAAGGTGGCGGCGAAGAACAAAAAAGTAAATGAGGAAATTGAGGGTCGTAATGATTGAGGTAGTAAAGGCTAACCAAGAGGCATCCTTGAGCCAGACACAGACAAACAGGTAGTTTAAACTGACGCTGATTGTCAGCGAAATAATGGCAATAATGAGGGGCGTCCAGCGTTTTTCGAGAGCGAGGAAGACGGGCTGGACTATTTTAATGCCCGCATAACCAAGCAGGCCAATGGAGTAGGCAGCGAGGATGTTCCCTGTATATTGAACCGCTGAAGGATTGATTTTTCCCCATTGAAAGACGACGGAAACACATTGTTCACCCAAGACCCCAAGCATGACCAATGAGGGGACGGCGAAAAACGCGGCGAATCTCAAGGCTTTCGCAATGTGCTCGGCTACTTCTTCCCGCTTGTCTCCTACCATCATGCGGGAGACGGCAGGTAGTACGACCATTCCTGTTGCCACTCCAAACAAACCAACCGGCAATTGCCATAGTTGAAAAGCGTTTACGAGCGCAGTGACCGACCCTTTGCTCATTTCTCCCTGTATGGCAAGGGCAAAACCATTATTGATCAATACGTTAAATTGTGTCGTTCCAGATGCAAAAACGGAGGGTAGCATCAATAACCATATTTTATGAAGGTTGGGGTCGCGCCATTTTGTATTGAAGCGACATCTGTACCCCTCTTTTCTCAAACGGGGGATTTGTACCAGCCATTGCGCGACGCCTCCCAGCACAACGGCAATGGAGAATCCATACAGGGCTTTTGAGCCAAATGATGGGTCAATGATATAACCCAGGAGCAAACCAACAGTAATGGTGACAATGTTAAACGCAGCCGAAGCAAGCATTGGTAAGCCAAAGACTCCAATGATGTTCAAGGCACCCATGGTTAACGCCGAGAGTGACGCGACAAGAATAAAGGGCCACATGATACGGCAGCAATTCGTCGCCAGTGCCATAACGGAGTCCGAGGAAGATCCGGTATAAAGAAGATTCATCAAGGGTCCCGATAAAATGATGCCAAGTGTCACCAAAATAAGCATTAATGCGGATAACTGAGTGAAGACCTTGTTGGTCAACTCCCAAGCCGCAGTATCACCATGAGTTTCGCGTACTTTGGCTGTGACGCTGGTGTAAGATTGAGAGAGAGCCCCTTCCGCAAACAGGTCTCTCAACAGATTGGGAATACGAAATGCGGTATAGAAGGCATCCAGATAACCCGTTTGTCCAAAGAGAGCAGAAAATACAATGGTTCTGATCATCCCTGTAAATCTGCATAAAAAGATGCAGATAGCGGCAATCAGAGAGTTTTTGATCATTGAGGACATCGTTCAATCAAGCAGTTTGCTATAAAATGGCTTCATCTTTCCCACGCAGAGCCGAATCCCTTCTGCTTGTGTATTCCCATGGATGTTGCCGGATGTTCACAAGTCGTCTTCGCCTATCTCACGGGCTTCAAGCCATGCCTGCCATTTTTTTGTAATCCATGGGCGGACAAGACCGTAAAGGAGGTAGATGCAGAAAAGGACGGCGGGCATGACCCACGGGAAGTAGAAGAGGGCAATGGCGCCAAAGGGGATGACGACGAGGGCAACGAGCGTTCCCTTCGTGTTGATATTAATGTGCTTGAAGCTGGGGTACATAACCCTGCTCATCATGAGAATTGAGATTCCGACCATAGCAAAGGCAAGGAAGTATTTGAGCCAGCCGAGGTCGATTTCCGTCCTGTACATGTGGATGATGAGAAACATGGTGGAGACGATAGCTCCTGCTGCCATGGGGACGGGAAGTCCGATGAAGTCAGAGGTTTGCCCTTCCTTCTTGGGGGCCGATGCCATGCAGTTGAATCTTGCCAGCCGCAACCCGGCGCAAAGAAGGTACAAGGCACCAATCGCCCAGCCCATCCATGAATAGGGAAGGTTGAACAAGACAGCCTTGGAGAGGAGCAAAGCAGGAGCGAGTCCAAATGATACGATGTCCGCCAGCGAGTCAAACTCACGCCCAAAGGGGCCTTCCTGACCACTCATGCGGGCGACGCGACCGTCAAGCAAGTCAAAGAGGCAGGAGGCAAAGATGAAATAGGTCGCTTGCTGATACGCCCCATAAGCACTCTGAAAATGATAGCCAGATTCCTGCGTTCCGGCGATCATTCCCTGTAAAATGGTGAGAATGGCAAAAAAACCGCACAGGAGGTTCCCAGCCGTAAACAGATTCGGCAAGAGGGGGATAGTGGGTTCGTCCGGAACGATTGGCTTTTTAATCATCATCGTATAGGTATGGGGGAGAGCTTGTTAGCCGAGGATGGCATGATGAGCCGCTTCCATGAGTTGTTGCTGTTTTTCCCGGTCGGGGGCAGAGCCGCGAGCCTGGTCGGGGCGTCCGCCGCCCTTCCCTCCTGCCAAGGGGGCGAGTTGCTGGATTAGTTTCCCCGCCTGAAGCCCCCTCTGTTGTGCATCATTGCCGCAATACGCCCCCAAAAGCAAGGAAGAACCGTCGTCCACCATCAGGAAGGCGGCTCCGGCATACTGGCGTTTTTTCAGTCCGTTAAGTAGTTCTTGAAGCAGTTCGCCCGATCCTTCGAGCGTTTGAACCATTGACGCAGGTGAAGAAGCAAGCCATTCGCCGAGGAAGTCATCCGCCAGAGAAACGGCCATGGATGCCTGAGCTTTCTTGAGTTTTTTCTCGGCATCAAGTGCGCCTTGGCGTGCTTCGTGCACCGCGCGGTCAATTACCGCCAGCGATGCGTTGATCGTGCGGATGTCATCGCTTTCCGTCCCTTTCAGCGCGGCATCTACGTCACAGGAGGGGATGATTTCCAAGGGAAGATTGAGCGCGGCAAGTTTGTCGTTCGCTTCGCAGATTTTAGTTTCCATCGTCTTGATTTCTTCCAAGCCAGCCATTGCCTTTTCACGGATAGCCTGACGAGCAGAATATCCGGTCGCAGCTTCGATACGGCGCACGCCGGAGGCAATCGCCCCTTCGCCGCGGATCTTGAACAAGCCGATGCTCCCAGTGCGGTCAATGTGCGTGCCGCCGCAGAATTCCATACTGACGCCATTGAGGGTCGATTCTTCACCGCCCACCTGAATGACTCGAACAATATCGCCGTACTTGTCTCCAAAGAACTGGGTGATCCCTTCGTTCGTCTTGACGTCGGCGTAGGCGTGCTCCGTGCCGTGAACGGGGTAGTCGGCAGCAATCCAGTCGTTGACGCGCTCTTCGAGGGCGGCGATTTGGGTGGTGGTCAACGCGCCGCTATTGAAGTCAAAGCGGAGGCGTTCTTCCGAGACGAAGGAGCCTTGCTGGGTCGCGTCGGTGCTGACGAGTTGATGCAAGGCTTTGTGCAAGAGGTGCGTTGCAGTGTGGTTCGATTCGATGCGACGGCGGCGTTCCGTATCAAGAGCCAGCGTGACGGTATCGCCAACTTTCAGAGAAGGAGCCGATTCGCGGTCGAGAACGTGCGCCCGGGCAGAGCCGATTTGCTGGACGGCAATGAGAGGATACGCCGTGCCATTGATGGCGAGCGTGCCTTCGTCCGACACCTGGCCACCCATTTCAGCGTAGAAGGGAGTCTTGTCGGTCATGACGAAGAGGGAATCGCCGTGTTCGTAAAGTTCGACGATTTTCGCCTCGCAGGAGTCCGAGGCATACCCGGTAAATTCCGTCACGGCGTTGGTCTGCAAGTCGAGAGCACGCACGATTTCGCTCTTGCGGGCAGAGCGAGCGCGTTCTCGCTGGGCTTCCATTAGTTCCTCAAAGCGCACCAGATCAATGACAACGCCGCGTTCCTGCGCAAGCAAGGCGGTCAAGTCGATAGGGAATCCAAAGGTATCATAAAGCTTAAAGGCAAAATCGCCTGAAATTTCATCCTTTTCCTCAACTTCGGCTTCAAAGAGATCCAAGCCTCGATCGAGGGTTTCATTGAAACTGGATTCCTCGCGATGGAGGACTTCCTTGATGGTAGCGCAACGGGATTTCAATTCGGGGAAGACATTGCCAAACGAAGCAACGAGCGTATCAACCAGTTTGTCGAGGAAGGGTCCGGTGAATCCGAGGCGGCGACCATAGCGAACCGCACGGCGGAGGATGCGGCGCAGTACATAATTGCGCCCGTTGTTGCCGGGCAGGATGCCGTCGGCAATCGAGAAGCTAAGGGTGCGGATATGGTCGGCAATCACGCGGAAGGCGATGGCTTCATCCATTTGAGGGTTATCCCACCCCGTAGCACGTTCTTCTGCCGTGGGGTAAATATCCCGGTAGGTTTTGCCGCTCATCTGCTCGAGCCTGTCGAAGATAGGGCGAAAAACATCTGTGGCGTAATTGGAAATGCGGTGGGAGAAGTCCTTGAAGCCATGGGTGCATTGGAGGATGGAACAGACGCGTTCAAATCCCATGCCGGTGTCGATATGGCAGGCGGGGAGGTTGCGGAATGTTCCATCACTCTCGGCGTTATACTGAATGAAGACAAGGTTCCAGATTTCAATACATTGGTCAGAGTCACTGTTGACCAGCTTGCCTTTCGTGTCGCCATTCGGGGTGAGGTCGACGTGGAGTTCCGAGCAGGGACCACAAGGACCAGTTTCGCCCATCATCCAGAAGTTGTCCTTCACGTTGCCGTTCACGATATGAATATCGGGATCAAGCCCTTTTGATCGAAATAATTCGGCCCAGTAGTTCCATGCCTCCTGATCGAATTCGCCGGGGTTTCCCTTGCTTTTGTCAGGACAATATACGGTCGCATAAAGGCGTTCGGCAGGGAATCCCCATCGTTCGATAACCAACTCCCACGCCCACGCAATGGCTTCCTTCTTGAAATAGTTGCCAAACGACCAGTTCCCCAGCATTTCAAACAAGGTGTGGTGAGAAGTATCGTAGCCGACATCTTCGAGGTCATTGTGCTTGCCTCCGGCACGGATGCACTTTTGGGTGTCTACTGCGCGTGCGGGATTCCACGGAGGAGTGGCCATTCCCAGGAAATACGGCACGAACTGGTTCATGCCCGCGTTCGTGAACAACAAGCCGGGACTTTGGGGCATCAACGATGCAGAAGGGACAATGGCGTGCTGCTTCTCATGGAAGAAATCAAGAAAGCTTTGGCGTATTTCGGATGCAGTCATCATGGAAGGAATAAAAGGACAAGAGATTATGCCCTCCCCTACACGTCTAGTAAATCGTAAATTCATTCCGATCCGCAACTTAGGATGAAATACAGTAATGTCTTTCTCTGGATGCCGCTGCATGGTATCGTGGTTTCCCTTTCCTGCTGACGATCATGAACGATTTAAAGACGATTCTCGCATCCTGCCATCTGTACGGTATTCTCGACCTTGGTTATGTCACCGAAGAGCACGCGCTGGAAACAACTCGCGCCATGCTCAAGGGGGGCGTGCGGATTCTTCAACTTCGGGCAAAAAATGTTCCTCTAGAAAGAGTTGAATCACTAGCTCATGAGATTGTGCCGCTTTGCCGTGAGTTCGGCTGTATTTCCATTATCAACGATTATCCGGAAATTGCCGTGAAGTGTGATGCTGACGGCGTCCACGTCGGGCAGGATACTCTGGATCTTGATGCGGTGCGCCGATTGCTCGGAGATGGAAAAATCGTAGGTCGCTCGACGCATTCCGTCGATCAGGCTCGCCGGGGATGGGAGGAAGGAGCGGATTATATCGGCTTTGGCCCCCTTTTCCGCACGGCTACAAAGCCGGGGCGTGCCGCCATCGGGCTGAAGGGTATTGCGGAGATCAAGCAGGTGCTTCCTTCTAACTTCCCGGTTTTCTGTATCGGTGGAGTCAATGAATCCACTCTTTCCGAAGTTTTAGATGCCGGAGCATGTCGCGTCGTCATCGTTTCATGGCTGTTAACTCATGCGAATGTAGAGCAAACAGCGAGAGACTTGGTGACGATGCTCGCCAAATAGAACTAACATCATTTCGCTTCGCGGCTCTTGATCGGGCGAGTGCGGAATAAGATTCCTACCCCCATGGTGACGAGCGTACCGATCGTGACGCGCCACGGAAACGCGATTTGCGGCAGCCATTGATCTATAGCATCAGGCACGGGAATGAGCTTGCTCAAGATAGCGATCGAGAGGAATCCGGCTAGCATCCCAAGGCAGTTCCCCAAATCTGAGCCGCGTTTTTTGGTGAGCATGCCCAAAAGGAAGACTCCCAGAAGAGACCCGTAGGTGTACCCAAAAATGCCAAGTGCGATGGGGATGATGCGTGCGTCAGGGTTCATGATGACGTACCATGCGGTAATCACGCCAACAATCACAAGGAATACCGAGAAGAGAACGGTCGCCCAGCGCACGGCAGACAGGAGTTCTTTGTCTCCCGCCTTGGGACGAAAGATATCCTGATACCAGTCCTTCGTCGCAGTTGTTGCCAGTGAATTCAAGGCGGTAGAGAGCGAACCCATCGCCGTCGCCAGCAGACCTGCTACAAGCAAGCCGCGCACCCCGGAAGGTAGGCTGTAGACAATAAAATGCGGGAATATTTCAATTTGCGCACTGGGCAGTCCTTCGTGAGGGACGGTTTTGTAGTAGACGAAGAGAAGCATCCCGGTAAATAGAAAGGTGATGACGATAGGCAAATCCACCAATCCGGACAAAATAACAGCCTTCGATCCAGTCGACGAGTTTTTTGCGGAAAGCATTCTTTGCACCATGTCCTGATCGGTGCCGTGGGTCGCCATCGTCACGAAGCTTGACCCAAGGAATGCCGCCCAAATTGTATAATCCTGCCCGAGAACATGGAGGATTTGATCTCCAATTCCACCCTCCTCCATGAGTCCCGACGAGAAAAATGACCAGTCACCAGCTCCGTTGAGATGTGATGTCACCGTATCCCAACCGCCGGGGATTTGATAGAGCATGACCCCAATGGCAGAAATAATCGCCACAGCAAGAATACTCGCCTGGATCACATCCGTCCACACTACGGCTTTAAGCCCCCCAATCGCAGTATAAATTGTCGTTGCCAAGGTGACGGCGACCAATGCACCTACATAAAGCCACAGGGTTTCTTCCTTCGTTGCAGAAACACCCGTGACGTATTGATAACCGATGACTAGCAAAATACCCGCAAAGTAAAGCCGTGTCCCACTCGCCAGCACCCGGCTGATGAGGAAAACCAAGGATGCCATACGTCGAGATACCAGCCCAAATCGCTTTTCGAGATACTCGTAAATGGAAACAACCTTGTAGTCATAATACGGTTTCAGGAACAATTTACCGACGATAATACGCCCGAGTATCGTTCCTATGCAAAGCTGCGCATAAGTAAAATTTCTGGTTGCATACCCCTCGCCCGGAGCGCCTAGAAAGGTTGCCGCGCTGACTTCTGCCGCAATCAATGAAGCAAGAATCGCCCACCACGGCATGGAGCGGCCACCCAGAGCATAATCTTCCAGATTCTTCTGCTTTCTCCCCGCATAAATGCCAATGGAGAAAATAACGAGAAAATAGAAGATGATGACGAGCGCGTCCGTTGTCATACGAAGGAATAATGACCCGCTTTCAACCATAAAAGGCTGGAAACGGATCAATCAAATTAGTGTTTTTTCGCAAGGAGAGCCGCACGCACCAAGCCTTGGAACAAGGGGTGAGGGTGGTTCGGTCTGGACTGGAATTCAGGGTGGTACTGGCACGCAATAAAGAAGGGATGTGAAGGAAGTTCAACAACTTCGACCAGTCCCAGCTCTTCAGAAACGGCACTGACCTTCAATCCGGCGGCTTCGATCACTTCACGATAAGCGGGGTTGAATTCGAAGCGGTGGCGATGGCGCTCGGAAATAAGTTCCTTTTCATACAGACTGGCAGCAAGCGATCCGGGCAAAAGCCGGGCGATATACGCCCCCAAGCGCATGGTCGCTCCCATGACTTCAATTCCCTTTTGTTCTTCCTGAAGGCTGATAACCGGATACGGCGTCTTTTTGTCAACTTCGGTTGAGTTGGCTTCCGTCATTCCACAAACATTGCGCGCATATTCGATCACGGAAATTTGCATGCCGAGGCAGATTCCAAGGAAGGGGATATTGTTTTCACGGGCATACTGTGCGGCAATAATCTTGCCTTCGATCCCACGGTCGCCAAACCCGCCGGGAACGAGAATGCCATCAATATCCTTGAGAATTGCTGCGGCACCTTCCTTTTCAAGCTCTTCTGCATCCACACGAAGAATTTCGACGCGAGCATCATTTGCGGCTCCCGCATGGGTAAAGGATTCATAAATCGACTTGTACGCATCCTGAAGAGAAATGTACTTGCCAACAACCGCAATGCGCACGGAGTGCTTCGGACTGATAACCTTGCTCACAAAATCCTTCCACGTATCAAGTTTCGGTTCGGGTACGTCGAGATGAAGAATTTTGGTGACAATACGGTCAATCTTATCTTGATTCAAATCGAGAGGGCATTCATAAATCGTATTTTCCACGTCGCGGAAAGCAATCACGTTTTGTGCTTCGACATTGCAGAACATGGCTATCTTGCAACGTTCCTCGTTGCTCATATCATGTTCCGTACGGCAGATAATGACATCCGGCTGGATGCCGATTTCACGCAACTTGGCAACCGACTGTTGAGTCGGCTTCGTCTTGGTTTCCCCCGCGGCCTTGATGTAAGGCAATAAGGTGACGTGGATGAAGCAAACATTGCTGCGCCCGACCTCAAGGGCAAACTGACGCAAGGCTTCCAAGAAAATATGCCCTTCCATGTCGCCTACCGTACCCCCGATTTCCGTAATGATCACATCGCGGTCGGAAGATTTTGCCGTCAAATCGTAAAGTCGCGACTTGATTTCATCCGTCACATGCGGAATGTACTGAACGGTATTGCCGAGGTAGTCTCCACGGCGTTCCTTGTGGAGAACGCTTTCAAACACCTGCCCGGAAGTGAGGTTGTTGAGGCGGGAAAGCTGGCAATCCACAAATCGTTCATAGTGACCAAGATCCAGGTCTGTTTCAGCTCCGTCATTAAGTACGTAAACTTCACCATGCTGAAAGGGGCTCATCGTCCCGGGATCAACATTTAAATAAGGGTCGAATTTCTGCAAGGTCGCTTTAAGCCCGCAGCGTTCCAGCAAGGTTCCGATGGAAGCCGCTGCAAGCCCCTTGCCAAGTGAGGAAACGACGCCGCCTGTGACAAAAATGTATTTCATGGTAAAGAATGATTAATGTGAATGGTTGATGATAAGTTGTTCGACAAGAACGGCCTGCTCGGGCGTATCAACGCCCACTCCGTCATGTTCCGTCAGAATCACGCGAATGCGCGCTCCATGCTCCAAAGCCCGCAGTTGTTCGAGCGACTCTGTCTTTTCGAGTGGAGTCGGCATCCAGCGAACATAGTTCTCAAGGAAGTCGCGCCGGTACGCATAGATACCCAAATGCCGCAACGCCGGGCTTTCAAGCGGATTTCGAGGAAAGGGAAGCGGAGAGCGAGAGAAATACAGGGCATCGCCATTCTGGGCGAGGACAACCTTAACAACATTCACATCATGAAAATCCTTCTCCGAGCGAATCGGGCAAGCAGCCGTCGCCATGGAAAGTCCCGAATCCTTGAGCAGAGAAGCGGCAAGCGAGTCTACCAGCTTCGGATCAATCAAAGGCTCATCTCCCTGAACATTCACGACGTGAGTGGCCTGCGGGAAGGATTGCACCGCCTCGGCAAGGCGGTCGCTACCGCTCGGATGATCCGAAGAGGTCATAATCACCTTCGCACCAAAGCTTTCTGCCGCCGCGCGAATGCGCTCATCATCCGTTGCAATCGCCACATCGGCCAGGCTGGAGCATTGGCAAACTCGCTCCCAAACATGCTGAACGAGAGGCTTCCCCGCGAGAAGATGAAGCGGCTTTCCCGGAAAACGGGATGACCCCCAGCGGGCGGGAATAAGGCCAATAACCTGATGTGCTGAAGTCTCGGACATGATCAAAACAAATCTCCGAGAAAAGTATCAGGGAGAGCCCTGCTCGTCCAGCACCAACAGGAGAACTCCGATACGAAATATTTCACGACTCTTCTGCTCCTCTCAAATTCCATGGTTTTTTGGAGTGATACGCCCCTACGGAATCATCCTTTCTACTTGCGACCCCTACCTTCTCAACCTAGAATTGAATGATGCCGGACACTTCCACCCGCTCCTCCCTTGGAAAATCTTTCTTCCCTACCGTTCCGTTCCTCATCCTGATCGTGGGAACGGAAATCATGAGCTTGCTGACCTTGACGGGAGCTATCGACATTCCCGGCGTCCGCTGGGACATCATGCCCGCCCTCGCTGCCTCTCTAACCATGCTCTCCTGCATCCTGACAATAGCGACAAGAGAACCCCGCCCAGATTCACAACAAGGCAAATACCGCCTCGTTCCCTTCATCATCATTGGCATTCTGTCTTTTCTTATCGCCAATATGGGACTGAGACCATGGGCTCCCTCGGTTTTCTACTCTCTCGCCAGCATGACAGCAAGCATTGTCGCTTTGGCAATCGGATGCAAAAATATCTTCCACCGCCCATAATACACATCATTACCAAGGATTACAGTCTTGCCTGTATCCCTTTCGGTATGCCGCGTTTTTTCCCTTTTACAGCTCCATTTCTATGGACTTCCCAAACCGTAATGCTTATCGTCAGAACGCAATGAAAAAATACGTATTCATAGCTTTGGCGGCATTCTTGTTCCTTGGTTTGTTTCCAGGAATTGCTGCGGAGAATACTCCCTCTGCCGACAAAGACGTAAGGCTCATCCTCAAGACAGACAAAGGCGACATCAAGATCGTCGTCTACGCCTCCAAAACGCCCGTCACTGCTGCCAACTTCCTCAACCTCGCCAAACGCGGCTACTATAACGGCATCTCCTTTCACCGCGTCATTCCCAATTTCATGGTGCAGACGGGAGATCAAACAGGGACAGGGAGGGGAACTCCCGGGTATTCGTTTGAAAACGAAATTGTTCCCTCACTCAAGCATGACGCCCCAGGCATCCTCTCCATGGCAAACACTGGGATGCCCAACAGCAACGGATCTCAGTTCTTCATCACCCACCGGGCTACCCCCCATCTCGATGGCATGCACACCGTCTTTGGCAAAGTTCTTGAAGGGCAGGATATCGTCGATTCGATCCGCAGAGGCAACAAAATAAAATCCGTCAAATTCATCGACTCACCCAACGACGCACTCAAAGCAGAAGCCGCCAAGGTGCGCGCCTGGAATGAAATTCTCGATCAACAGGAAACCAACAACTAAACTCCAAACCAACCAGTAATCATGACGACACTCATCAAAAACGCTCATGTCATCTCCCCCGGGATCGACCTTTGCGGCGCGACGGTTGAAATCAACGGCTCTACCATCACCAAGGTTCTTCCTAATGGAGCTGAGCTTCCCCATGCAGATCATGTAATCGACGCAGGCGGCAAGATGCTCATGCCCGGCTTTATCGATATTCACAGCCACGGAGCGGGTGGGCACGACACCTGCGACGCAACCTCGATGGGCTCAAAATCATCGCCGAATGCAAAATGAAAGAGGGCGTCACCTCCTGGCTGCCGACCACCCTTACACTCGCCCCGAACACCCTGATCGAAATCCAGAAGACGGTGGCAGGATACATGAAGACTCAGGAATTCGCCAAAACTCCCGGAGTTCACCTCGAAGGTCCCTACATCAATTGCAAGGCATGCGGAGCGCAAAACCCTGCTTTCGTTCGCCCTGCCGACATTGAAGAAGTCAAAAAGCTCAACTCTATCGCCAGAGTTCTTCTCGTTTCTCTCGCTCCTGAAACCGAAGGCGCATTCGACTTCATCGCCCAGGCTTCGACTATGGGCATCCGCTGTTCGGCCGGTCACAGCATGGCAACCCATGAAGACTTCAAGAAGGCAAAAGCTGCCGGTCTCGCCCACCTCACCCACTTCTGCAACCAGATGTCGCCCATGCATCACCGCGAAATCGGTCTCGTCGGTTCGGGCTTCCTCGATCAAGACATCAAGATTGAGGTCATCTGCGACGAAATCCACCTCTGCGGCGACATGCTCAAGACGATATTCGACAACAAGTGCATCAGTCAAATGCTCATGGTCATCGACTCGCTCGCCTGCTCATGGATGCCTGACGGTCCGGGCAACCTCGGCGGACTCCCCATCATCGTCAAGGGCGGCGTCGCTCGCCTTGCAGAATCCGGCAACCTTGCGGGAAGTACGCTCAAGTACGCCTATGGTCTGCGCAACGTCCACCACCGCACGGGCATTCCACTTTCCGAGCTCGTCAAAGCCACCTCGTGGAATCAGGCTCAATCCCTCGGTCTTGATGGACTCGGCAAAATCGCCCCCGGCTTCACCGCCGACATGGTTCTGCTCAATGACGACTTTTCGACCAACACCGTCATTATTGACGGCGTTGAAAAATACAAGGCGTAAGCCTTGATTAGCCAGGATCATTCCCCTATACCAGCCCCCGGATCAAAATCCGGGGGCTTTTTTCCTCCCCCATGATCGCAGTCCACTCACAAACCATAAAGTCCCCCCCTCTTAATTCCCTCGAGATTTTGCTTTTACACGTAGACAAATGAAATAAATCGCAGAGAAAATAGCGAGAAGCATACAGCAAATCAGCTGGACATAAATCGACCCAAACAGGAAAGCAATCCCAGCCTGAGCGTCTTTTGAACCTTCACACCACAATGGCCAAAAGATCATCATCAACAAAATATAAGGAATCATCAAGGCCACCGCATGCACTTGCCCATGCTTTCCCGATTTACAAAAAAGTCCCAACGCCATCAGAGGAACAGGAGCCTGAATAGCTAGTGCTAGCAAAGCCGCTGGAAACTCATCAGTGAGCAAAAAAATAATGCATCCAAAGAGGGCTACTATAGTGACAATGCAAACCCAAATTCCAATTCCCCTCAAAGAAAAATCCTGACCAGATTTATGCGGAGCACTCATAAATGACTAATAGAGCTTTTTAGCTCGAAATCAAGCAGAATGGCACGGCAGGCAAGTAATCCGGTTTACTTGCGCTCGACTGATTTTGAAGCCAGCGAATAGTCAAAGAAAGGACTCCAGTTATCCATCCGATACACCTTATTCAAAATCTTTGCCTTGACCTGATCGCCCTGAGAATCGCGCAAACACCCTCGTGGTCCTGTCTTCGGACCGGAAGGGCGATGTTCGTTAATCGTCATCCCATAGCGTAAGTTGCTCTTTCCAGGGTTGATCGTCGTCACCAAGCGAACGATATTCTTCCCCAGCAATTTGACCGACTTGATGGGCAAAGCATCGCCCTCTTCTGTCACCAGTGAAAACCCGTAATTACCGGGATCGGAAACCGTTTGGGTATCAAGTACCATCGGAAGCACAGGAGCATAAAACTGCACGTCAACAATCCATTCGCCCCCTGCTTTTTTCACCTTGTGCCGCACGGGATGCACGGGCTTCCAGCTCACGCCGTCTACCAGCACCCGCTTCATCACATAACCCACATATTCTCCATACAAGCGGGACATCGGCGCAGTCAGATGCACGCCGTCGCTGTAATCGAAATGATACATAGGGGTGGTCATGATGTACGAACTATCCTTCTCCAAAGCCAATTCCAGCTCAGCAAGGGCAATCTTGGGGTAATCCGTCGGATTCTGCTTGAAGTAATTCAAATGGGAGCCCACCTGATAGCCGAAGCACAGTACATCGTTGCTCTGCCCAGTAATCGCCTTGGCATCCGCATTGATATCCTTTATCACCTGCTTCATCCTCTCCTTGTACCAATCCTTCTCCTGTTTGTTCTGATGATCGGTCTCCCCTTGAGTCCAGATGAATGCTGGCATCGAAAACGTCTTCTTCTCTTTCTTCGCCAATTCCCTGCCTGCCTTCAAATCGTCAAGAATGCGCGTATAAGGACCCGACCCTTTCACAAGCCCGGAAATACTGATCCCGCCTACGCCATTCGCACTACAAATAAATTGTAGCTTCGCCTTGGGGAATTGCGCTTTCAGCAACTGCGCAAACCGACAAGCCGCTCCTCCCACCGGAGTCTCACCACGAGGTCCGTTAACGCCTTCTTCAAGAGGAACAAGCTCGCTGCGGTCATTCCCCGTCTCGTAGGCTCTCACCCCTCCCTTGAACATCAGCTGCCCTTCATTATTCTGAGCGGTCGTCACGATGGGTTGCGCCGTCCACCCCACGGAAAGCGATTGACCGTAGGAGGGCAAATAATTCCAGTCCGTCAACGGAGGCTTCTTCGCAGCATCCGCCATTGAAACCATCCCTGCCAGCACGAAGAAAGAAGAAACAATCAGAAATTGAGAAAAAGTAGTTTTCATCACAAAAATTAAACATCAGATAACCCTACGGTTTTATGTTATCTCGATTCGCATGTACATTAAAAAGTCAGAACAACAGTCCTGATTTTTCTTCCTCTCTCGCATTCAAGACTTCAAACTGACTTCATTCTCTGTGAACAAACATTGCGATCCATGTAATACCTGCTGATCAAATTTCCCAAAGCCAAATAACCATATGGCTGGCATCTGTCTAATCTAGTTATTTTTCTTCATCGCTTCTTTGATCTTCTCCTCATCAAGAACTCCCGTGAAAATCTTGATGTCATCATAATTGCATGAACCCTGCATTTCGCCATCCTTTCCATCCGCACCAATATTACCCCAATGCGTGGGTTGGGGTAATAAAAATGCGTATAGGATAAATTTCTTTATTCCGATTCATCAGGAAGCAGGGGCAACGATTTGAGGAGTTCCTTGTAGGATTTATCGTTGAAGGCTTCGCCGCTCACAATCATATCGTTCGCGCAAACAGCGAGAACCTGCGCCATGAGTTCGAGCGCGTCCTGCTGGGGAAGACTCTCCTTTTCCGTCAGTCGGATGAAGGCTTCCTTGACGTAAGGGGTCGCGGATGATTCCATTTGCTCCCGAACTGCCGGAAGCATCGTTTCGATCATTTCGTCGGAAATTTCCATAAGAAAGAAGAAAGGGATACGATTAATTACAGACCGCCCATTTGGCTGCGAAGGACTTTCTGGAGTTCACTTTCAAAGCTCTTGATGTCGTCAGCTGTCGGTTCACCGGAAGTGGGAGTCCAATCGATGCGCCCCATTTTGTCGATGCTCCATGTTCCCCTTGCTCCGCTCATAAAGTTGACCTTGCCGCACAAGAGCGCATGAGGAGGAGTAATTTCGTCAATTGTGACTTGTGTCACTCCTGTTGGCAGGGGTATTTCCGCAGAAAAGGGAGTTTGCTTTTTGTCTTCTTCGGCGGGCTTGGGCGCGACCAGATCTATGTGAAGATCCAAGAGCAAAAACCGGGCATCCATGTAGGTCAGGCGAAGATCCATTTCTTCGTTCATGCGTTTCTGCATGGCGTTGAGGTCAAGCCCATCGGCAGCCCATTGCTTGAGTTGGGCGATTTGTTCGGAACTGAGTTGATTCGGATTCATGACGGTCTTGTGTGGTATCAATTGATAAAAATTGCAGACAGGAAGCGAGAGGATCAATTCCCGTCGGGGTTCATGGCAAATGCCCAGCATTGCAGAAATGACCGGGAAAAATCGGAAGGTCGGCGCGCTATCCAGTCATTGATCATTTCCCTGGAGAACCATTGCACCGCCTCAATCTCTGCGGCAGGAAATCGCACCCTCCCCGAATGGATGGCGACCATGAGCGCGACATGCTCCATTCCGTTGGCTTCACAAGGAGAAAAATGCGTCACTTCGTGAAGAGCGGCGTCTTCTATTCCCAGTTCTTCGTTGAGTTCGCGGAGAGCGGCATTACTGTAAGTTTCGCCTGCATCGACATGCCCCGCGGCAGAAGAGTCCCATACACCGGGGTGTCCGTCTTTCCATGGGGAACGTTTTTGAAGAAGGATATCTCCGTGCTTGTTGCGCACGAGGATGTGAACCGCCCTGTGCATCAATCCTTCTTCGTGAATTTTCTTCCGGGTTGATTGTCCGACAACTTGATCCGCTTCGTTGACGACGTCAAGCAGCTCGTCGTCCTTTTGCGGAATGCCCTTCAAGGGGCTTGAGTCGTAATGATTAGTCAACTCGATCCATTTTGCGAGGTTGAGCTCTTCGGCGCGCACGGTTTCGGAAATGCCCATCGCTTGGGCGACGTGACTCCATTCGGGAGATTCGGGCAGTTGCTTCTTGATTTGCTTGCGCCGTTGAGAAAAAGCCTTACGCATAAGCTCATCCATCAGGCGGTCATCATAGGGGGGAAATTCCGTCAGAGGGCGGGGGGTCAAAAGCATAACCGTCGAATCAATTCTCGGGCGAGGAAGAAACGCTTCCGGCGGTATTGTTTTAAGAGCCCTGGGTATCCAATTTTTCTGAATGCGCAGCGAGAGCAACCCAAAGGCATCATCATCGGGAGTCGCCAAAATGCGGTCGATGAATTCCTTTTGCAGCATAACCACCGCCTTGACAAAAGGATGAGGGCGCGACAAAAAATTCTGCAAAATAGCACCCCCTGCCGAATAGGGCAAATTGCCAAGAAATTTGATGGGAGCATCAGCAAAGAGACCCCGAGGATCCCATGATGCACCGTCTGCATGGTGGACTTCGACGGAGGGATTATCCTTCCACCGCTCGCGCTGGTATTCGGCGAGGCGAGAGTCGAATTCGACCAGAATCATTTTTCGGCAGCGGGGGACGGCATGCTCGGTCAAAGCACCCGTACCAGGACC
>F157a_European_Toad__coassemble_44_pt1 | contig 18867 bp, 17 predicted proteins | sample F157a_European_Toad__metabat2_high_PE_005 | metagenome-assembled genome bin F157a_European_Toad
AATTTTGACATACAACGCTTGTTGTCAATGGTCTATTTCTTTTTCATGGTCGACTATTTACCTATACCAAAAATGCCGTTTCCGCCTGATGACGGGAACGGCATTTCATTTTTTGGGACGAGGGATGTTTATGATTCCATCGCGAATTTTCTGAGCGATCTACCCAGCGTGTGGGATTTGAGGATCATGGAGCGTGTTTCGTTGAGGAGGCTCATGTAGAGGATGATTGCTCGCATGTCGTTGGGGTCGTCATCGCGCTGGACGACGTGGGTTTTAATCGCGTCGGCGAATTCATCACTCAATTTTTCGGCTTCTTTCATGGTTGAGTCAAGGAGGCTTGAATCGTTATTGCCAGCTATAGCGCGGAAGGCGGGGGTGATGATTCCCATGTGGCGCGAGAGTTGTTCCAATTCATCAATGAGCACTTTGTCGGGCGCATTGTGATTATTGTCGATGTAGTTGAAGCTTGAGCGGGTGATGACGGAGAGGGAGTCAAGCCCCGATATGGCGGCTTCAATGATTTGAATATATGAGTTCCCACGCGAGATTTCGCATTCGTTGAGTTTTCCGACGCAGGGGATGATTTCTCTGGCGAGGCGCTCGTCGAGCTCTCGCCGCATGTTTTTCGTTTGCTTTCTGAGCGATTTAAGCTGTTTGCGGTTTTCAAGTCGAAGCGCTTCAAGCGTTGCGTTGTAGATGTCAGTCATGTCTTGCATCCAGCCGCAAACTTCGGAGGAGCGTTCTCCTATTGCCTTGTGGCTGACGATGTCGAGTGTTTTTGGAGCTTCGCTTCTGTTTCTTCTCTTTTTGTGAAGAAGCGTGCTTTTGATGAGGGTGAGGGCAACGAGAGGAAGGATGACGAAGAGGGCTCCATTACCGAAGTACATGAGCGTTCCCGCCACGATTGCGGCAATGGTGAAGGCGGCGAACCCTGTGAAGAACCAGCCGACGACGACGGTTAGTACTCCCGTGATGCGGTAAACTGCGCTGTCGCGTCCCCATGCCTTATCGGCAAGGGAGGATCCCATGGCGACCATGAAGGTGACGTAAGTGGTGGAGAGGGGAAGCTTGAGCGAGGTTGCCATTGAGATGAGGAGAGCGGCAACCGAGAGGTTGACCGAAGCGCGAATCAAGTCGAAGGATGCCCCGTCTTTTTCTTCTTTGGTCAAGGGAGTAAAACGTTTGTCGATGAAAGCAGCTACAGGAGCAGGAGTGATTTTTTCAATCAACTTGCCGAGACTTAGGCTGATGCGTACAATGAAGCGTGCAGGAGGAATGGAACCAAATTGTTCGGCACCACCGCCTTGACGAGACAGATTGACTTCTGTATTGGTGACGGTTCTCGCTTTTTTGGAGAAGACTAGCGCACCGACCATGATAAGCCCGGCTACGATGAGATAACGCCAGTCGGCAACGACGGGCAGGGCGAGGTCTCCCATGGAGAGGGTGGATATGTCTCCACCGCCAGCAGCGACTTGGCTTGCGATTTCACAAGAGGATTGTGCCGCCATGAATACGCCGATGAAATTGACAAGGTCGTTTCCTGCGAAGGCAAGGGCTAGAGACATTGTGCCACCGAGTACGGCGATTTTGAGGATGTTGATTTTGAATAGGTGCTGGAGCAGAGCCATGAGAACACTCCAAGCAACGAAGCTGTAAGCGACGTAAAGGACGATGTGCTCATTCAGGTTTTCGAGCATTTCCTTTGTGACGATGGAGCTGCCCTTGAGTCCTTTGAAAATAGCGAAGTAGGTGATCCCTGTCAGGGCGATGCCGCACCAGATCGCTCCGATCCATTTGAACGATTTTTGGTAGCGGAAGGAAAAAATCAGGCGAGAGATCCACATGATGACCACACCGCTTGTGAGGGCGACGACGACCGATGAGAGAATCGCGGAGATAATTGCGAGTGCCTTGGTGGAGTTGATATAGTCTCCCAAAACTGACGATACGCCAGGATCTCCCGAATTAATCTTGAAGAGTGCTACGATGACTGCCGCACCAAGGAGACCGAATATGAGGGAAACGGTTGTGGAGGTAGGAAGCCCATAGGTATTGAAAATATCAAGCAGGATAATATCAGCTACCATGACAGCCAGGAAGATCATCATTACATCCGGGAAATGGAATTGGGCGGGCATGAATACTCCGCTTCGGGCGATTTCCATCATTCCGCTTGAGAAGATTGAACCAAGCAGGATGCCTAATCCCGCAACCAACAGAATGGTGCGCCTTGAGGCAGCGCGTGATCCTACGGCAGAGTTGAGGAAGTTGGCCGCGTCATTCGAGACGCCGACGATGAGGTCGAATACGGCGAGGATGAGCAAAATGCCCAGAATAATATAGTAGATCGAATCCATGGGTTCGTGATGTTGTATTATCTTTATTTCTCCTTTTTGGGAAGAGTCTCAAATCTAGAGGAGAGCTCGGAGGCTGTCTTGATTTCTTTTGTGACTAAATTGACACAAAACTTCATTCATCCTTGTCGTAGTAAGCTTGAGTATGTAGTATTTTCTAAATGATTATTGACGATTTACAAAATTCTTCCCGTTATAATTGTCTTAATGCTTTATTTGCTGAGGCATTTGATTTCATCAAATCTGCGGATTTTTTGCATGCCGAGCCAGGCAAGCATGTGCTTGTTGAGGATGAGTTGATCGTTATGGTTAACGATGCGACGCTGAAACCAGCCGATCAGTCGCGGATGGAGGTTCATAACGAATATATTGATATTCACGTTCCTCTTTCATCTGCGGAGCATTTTGTTTGGAAGCGGCGTTCTCTTCTGACCGACCCGACAGAGTCCTTTAATAAGGAAAATGACGCCCAGCATTTCTCTGATGCCCCAGAGACGGAAATAGACGTTCCGGCAGGCAGTTTTGTGATTTTTTACCCGGAAGACGCCCACGTTGGGTGTATGGGCGAAGGAACGCTCCGCAAGATCATCGTCAAGGTGAGAGTATAATTAAATGTGTCACACAAGGATTTTTGATGAATAAAATAAATATCGTCTGTCTCGGTGTCAGAGATATGGAGAAGGCCGTCAAATTTTATCGTGATGATTTGGGGTTTAAGTCAGATGAAAAGTGCAATAAGCCGAATGTCATCTTTTTCAGCACTCCCGGTACCAAGCTGGAGCTGTATCCCTTGAGTCTTTTGGCTCAAGATATTGGTCATGATGTCCCCCCGTCGGCAGGAACGTGTTTTTCCGGGATTACTTTTGCCTATAACGTTAGAACAAGAGAGGAAGTTTTTGAAGTTATCGAACTTGCCAGAAAAGCGGGAGCAACAATAGTAAAGGAACCCCAAGATGTTTTTTGGGGTGGTTTTCATGCCTATTTTGCAGATTTGGATGGTTATCATTGGGAAGTTGCATGGTCTCCCCAATTTGAATTTGATTCCGATGATATGCTCGTTCTGTAAATGAGCAAAGCGAGCAGGGGGGGATCATGCTCCCCATAAGAAACGGGAACTCTCATTGAGAGTTCCCGTTTGTGTATCAAGGCAAGTTGTCCTGATCGATTTATTCCCTGTTTTCGGCGATCCAGCGCGCGAAAATTTTCGTCATGGCGGGCATCATGAGCAGGTTGAGGATGGTTGCGGAGATGAGGCCGCCGAATTGAACGATAGCGAGAGGGCCGAGCAGTTCGCCGCCGGGTTTGTCAATCGCCCAGACGAGAGGCAGAAGGCCAAAGAGCGTGGTGAGCGAGGTCATGAGGATGGGGATGACGCGCTCGACTGATCCCATGTAGATTGCTTGCTCAAGCGAATAGCCTTTCATTTCCAAATCACGGTAGCGATTTAGAAGGATGAGGCCGCTTCGAATGGCGAAACCAATAACTGTCACGAAGCCGACAATCGAGGAGATCGAGAGGATAGGCGGAATGTAGGAACCATGAAATACGGATGAGAGCGTTCCCGGTGAGACGAGGAAGACGCCAACAATGCCGCCGACCAGGCAGAGGGGGACATTGATGAGTGTCAGCATGGCGCGTCTGACGCTGCCAAGGGCAGATGCCAACAAAAGCACGATGAGTACGATGACGACCGTTCCCAGAATGGTGAGCCGGGTGGATGCCGATTCTCTCGCCTTGATTGTGCCGTCGTAATCGACGGTGCAGCCGAGGGCGTTCATCGCCGGGTCGAGTTTTTCACGGCAGGCAGCCGCGAGGTCGCCAATGTTTGATTCAGGCGAGGCGTTGCACGAGATCATTGCCTTGCGCATGGTGTTGTCGCGAAGGATGAGGTTGGTGAGTTCCTCCCGGTAGACGTGGGCGACCTGGCTTAGCTTGACGCTTTTGCCGTTATTGCCCAGTAGTTCAAGGTTGCCTACGTCCTGAATCGCATTTTTTAGTTCGGGCGAGGCTCGAAGTACTATGTTCCAGTGATCCTGGTTTTTAATGACTTCCCCAAGCTTTTTGCCATTGAGCGCGGTTGATACTTGCTCGGCGGCTTCGGCAATCGTCAGCCCGCTTGCCGCAAGGGCTTCTTGATTGTAATTGATCCGCAGGGTGTCGACCATGATTTCACGGTTGGCTCGAGCGTCGGCGACTTCGGGCATAGTGTCCAGAATTTCCTTGGCTTTCTTCGCTGCCATTCTGAGCTGGGGAAGATCCGTGCCGTAAATGTTGATTGCTACTTCGGAGTTTGACCCTGAGAGGGCAGAGCTGATGCGGTGGGCGAGTGGGTAGCCAATCATCGAGCTTGTTCCCGGGATATCGGAGATGACGTGTTTGATGGCTTGTCTTAGTTTTTTTTGATCTTGCTTAAGGTCAACTCTCACAAGAAGTTCTGATGCGCTGACGGGTTCGGCGTGTTCGTCGTTTTCGGCGCGTCCCGTTCTTTGGGTGACAGTGATAACGCCGGGGATTTTCTGGACGTCTTTCGATACCTGTCGCGAGATTCGCCGGGTTTCATCGAGCGAGGTTCCCGGGACTGTGTTAACGAATACCGTGTAGCAGTCTTCGTTGAAGGGGGGGAGGAAGCTTGTGCCGAAGGTGCTGCCCAACCAGATGGAAAGCCCCGTGATGATTGCCATAAAGAGGCAGACCGTTTTGGAGCGTTTCATGCAGAATTTAAGCACAGGAGTATAAAATCTCTTGATGACCTTGACGCTGAAGCTTTCACCGTCGGGTTGAGCCAGTACCTTTTTCTTGCCGGGTTTAAACAAAACGTAGCACAAGACGGGGATGATGGTGAAGGCGACGATGATTGAGCCGACCATGGCGAGCAGGAAGGAGATCCCAAGCGGTCTGAAGAACTGACCTTCGAGGCCTGAGAGGAAGAGAATGGGACTGAATACCAACAGGATGATGAGTGAGGAGAATTGAATGGAGCCGGTGACTTCTTTTTGTGCCTCCATCAGCACTTCAAATTTGCTTTTTCGTTGTTCCGGCGGGTGTGAGGCGTTTACGTCAAGGTGTCGCCACGCTACTTCCACAAAGATGATGGCGTTGTCCACCACGTCACCCACGGCAACGGCGAGGCCGCCGAGCGTCATGATATTGATTGCCAAGCCAAACACGGGGAAGCAGAGCAGGGCGAGGAGGATGGAGAGGGGCATAGAGATCAGGGTGACGAGTGCCGTTCTTACATTGAGCAGGGTGAGGAAGATGACAAGAACGACGACGATTGCCGCTGTGAGCAGTGTTTCTTCTCCATTTTCCAGCGACATGTTGATGAAGTCCGCCTGTCTGTATGCTGCCGTTGTGATGGAAAGCCCCTTGGGCAACTGGCTGTTGCGAAATTCATCGACGGCTTTGTCGACGGCTTCCGTCAATGCGAGTGTATTGGCTCCTGGTACTTTTTGGACGGAGAGGACGATTGCGTCGTCATCCATATATCCGGCATCGCCTCGGCGGGGGGCTCCGTCGATTTTCACGTCTGCGACGTCTTCGACCCGGAGGATGCCCGAGGGATGGTCGGGGATGAGAGCCCTCTTAATTTGCTCAAGGGAGCTTGCCCGGGTGTCCTGTTGAATCGGGATTTCCTGACCAGCAACGTCTTCGATGTATCCGGCAGGCTCGGTGGATTGGGATTGCTCAATCGCCTTGCTCAGGGAATCGATGTTTACTCCCGCCTGCTTCAAGCGGTTGGGTTTGTAGAGGATCTGATATTCAGGGAGCCGCCCGCCCAAAATGGTGACTTGCCCGACACCGGGGATGGAGAGCAAGCGGTTGCGGAGTTTGTATTCCGCAATTTGTCTCATTTCCAGGGATGATGCCGTATTATCCCCCGTGAGGGCGATGAGCATGATTTCTCCGGTGACGGAGACAATCGGCGTTAGCTCTGGCGAGCAATCGGCGGGGAGGGAACTGCGGATGGCGGTAAGCCTTTCCGAAACGATCTGCCGAGCCTGGTAGATATCCTTGCTCCAGTCAAAGTCAACCCAGACAAAGGAGAGTCCACTGCCTGACGAGGAACGAACACCCTTTACCCCGGCGGTGCCGTTCATGGCTGATTCAATGGGGATCGTGACGTATTGCTCGACCTCTTCGGCGGTGAGTCCTCCCGCTTCGGTTTGAATGGTGACGCGAGGGACGTGAAGTTCCGGGAAAACGTCGACCGGGATATTTTTAGTGACGAAAATCGCCATGACTGAGATCACGATGGTCAAAAGGAGGACCGTGATCCTGTTTTTCAGGCAAAATGCAATGAGGTGCTTCATAAATCAGGATCTATTAGTGTTCACCTTCGTGGAATTTACCATCTGCATGGAAGTGACCAGCCGCTTTTTTCTCTCCACCTTCCTGAGCCGGGATGGCGTATTTCAACTCATAGCCACCTTTTGTGACGATGGTTTGTCCTTCGTGGAGTCCATTGACTGGAGTCATGCCCTGCCTTGGGGTAAGAATAGCGACCTTTTGCATGATGAACTTGTTAGGGGAGTTTTTGTCCTGGATAAATACGACATCGTTGACTCCTACTTTGACCACTGCGCTGTTGGGGACGGGGATATAGCCGTTAGCTTCATCGTCTCCGGAGTTGATTTCCAGTCTGGCAACCTGCCCGGCATAAGCCCATTGCGGGAGTTTATCAGGAGTGAAGTAGACGTTTCTGGTTTGGTTTTCCCTGTTGATCTGATCGGAGATGCGGATTTTCCCGTCGAGGACGAGGGATTCCTTACCGTCCGGTGAGTCGAGAACAAGGAGGGCTCCTGACGGATTCAGGGAATCGCCAGAATACGCCGTTGTCTTGAACTCAAGATCTCCCTTGTTGGTGAGAACGAGAACGGTAGCTCCCTGTTCGCCCCATGCTCCGCGATTTATGTCGACGGATTGGACGGAGCCATCCTTGTCGGCTTTGACGTAAAGCGTTCCTTCCTTGAGTTCACCTCCTGCGAGAGCTTGGGCGAGTTTGAGCGAGGAATTGTCGGCGGCGGCTTCGAGTCCCGGGCGTTCCGCCTTCTTAAAATTGATCGAAGTATCCAGCTCGCTGTTTTTCGTGCCTATTTCATTGAGTTGTTTTTGCCTGTTGAGGAGAACGTCAAGTTCTGCCGTATTGCGAGCGAGAGCGGCGTTATCTTCATCCGCCTTCGCCTTGATCTCAAGAATATCAGGAGAATCAAGCGTGTAGAGGAGGTCTCCCTTTTTGACGTGCTGGGCTGATTGGACGTTTAATTTGACCCGACCAGCGGCGGAAAGGGCGCAGGTGTTTACCGCGTGCGGCGGGATTTCCATCTGTCCGTAAAATGATTTTTCGGAGAGTCCGGGGCGGGCAACGACTTTTTCGACCTTCATATCGAGCGACTTTTTCGCCTTGTCGTCGATAGTGACGGAAATGAGTTTTTCGCCGGTGGTGGTGGATGAGGCATCACATTTTTCGCCTTCGGCGTGCTTGTGTTCCGCCTGGTCGTGACCGTCACATTCTTCTCCTTCGGCGTGTTTGTGTTCCGCATGCTCGTGACCGTCACATTCTTCGCCTTCGGAGTGTTGATGTTCCGCATGCTCGGTAGAGGGGTGTTTATGATTGTGGTCGGCATGATCGGCTTCAGCTGCGGCGTTGGACAGGCTGAGGATGGAAGCGAATCCGAAGATGGAATTCAAAAGGAATTGGGATACTTTCATAAAATCAAAGATTGGTGTTTTTAGCGACGGGTGCAGAAGTCACATAGCGAAGTTGTGACTGGATTTTCATTAACTTATCGAGCGAGTCGATGAAAGATATCTTGCTTTCGTAGACCTGCTGACGTGCTTCGGCGAGGTCGGCGAGGCTAGTCTCACCGATCGTGTGGAGTTTTTCGAGTTTGGTCAGGTTGTCCGAGAAATCGGAAACCCGCTTGAAGGTTGCCTGGCAGTGAGATAACAGCATGGATTGTTCGGAGGCAGACTGGCGGGTGCTTTGGAGAAGTTCTCTCCAGAGGCGCACCGTTTCGAGTCTATCCCTGTTGCGGGTTCCTTCTGCTTCGGCGATGCCTTTGCGGTTCTTGTTCCATAGGGGGATGTTGAATCCGAGTCCTCCTCCGAGTTCTTTTTCACCATCATCACGCGTAAAGGCAGGGCCTAGTTCGAGTTCGGGGTATTGTTTTCTGATTTCGGCTTTGAGCAAGGTTTCGGAACCGGAATAGGAGGCAAGCTTCGCTAGAATTTTTGGCGATTGCATCAAATCCGCAGTGGATGGGGTTTTGATGGAGGAGGGAATGCGACCAAGCCCCGATTCCTTGAAGCTGTATTTTGCTGCGGCTTCAGGGTGCATGCCCAGAAGTCGGATGAGCCCTTGCTTCTGCTCAAGCTCCGTCTGTGCGAGGGATTGAGCTTCGGTGAGAGCCGAGTTCAAACGCTGGGTGGCGATCTGGCGAGCGGCGAGATCAATTTCGCCGAGTTTCGCCAAGGATGTGAATGCGGATTCTTCCTTTTTCAGCTCATTGAGCCGGGTTTGGATCAAGTGGAGCTTTTGACTCGTCATCGTCCATTCACTCCATTGCTGGTCGAGTGAGGCGAGGAAGTCCAGTTCAGCCTGCCTGAGGTTCCAATAGTTGGCTTCCTTGTATTGGGATGCCACTTTCTTTTCAAGAGAGGGCAGGCCGGTGACCGGAATGGTGAGGACAAGACCACCATCGAAGTTGAGGGTTCGTTCATCCTGTTGGAGAACCTGCTTGATGTCCCATGAGAACGCAGGATCATTCCACCAGCCGGATTGGCGTTCAACTTCCTTGCTCTCGGCAAGTTCGAGTCTGGCTTTGTTGAGGTCGGAGTTGAGTACAAGCCCGATTTGGCGAGCCTGGAAGAAATCGAGCGACCGGGAACTTTGAATGGAAAGCGTTTGATGCTTCCAGCCCTGTTCCTCCTTACCGAGATCAATTGGTTCCGCTTTATAGCGAGCGCATGATCCCAGCAGGGGGAGTAGGACGATTCCGGCGCAAAATAGAGTTGATGCGATTGAATTCATGAATGAAATAAAAATGGTTGATAGTCTGAAAATAAAAGGCAATGGAAAATTCCCATATGTTGCGAGATGAAGTGAATCCGATCATACGCAAAAACGTCTTTTCGGGGCGAATACAAAATGCCGGATCATGAACACAATGGTTCATGCCGGGGTTTTCTGCATCAAATGAGCATGGGACGGAGGTAGCCGATGCTACCTTCCTGCAAATCAAGAGGCCTATCGGGAGGGTCGTGGATTTCCCTAAGCCGGGAAATCGAAGAGGTGACCACTAGTTCAGGAAGAAAGTCGGCAGGAATCGTGAACTGAGGTGTTGGAACGATTTGAGCAGGAGTCGTCGGTGTGATCTGCTCGAAATCATTGCTGGCAACTGAGGAGTGGTGGCAATGATGGGAGCCGATAAAAATGGAACTCGAATTGGGAAGATTTTCCGAATGTTCAAACACATCCGCATGAGCAGTTTCCTCATGCTCGCACGCGCAAGATCCCATAAAAAGGGAAGCGTTGCATTCACAGTACGACAATACGTTCATATTACCGATCGCAGTTAGCAGAACGGCCAGCATGAGCAGGTATTGCCGGAAACAGGATGCCATGAATGTTTGATTTCTGTCTTCTGAATAGAGGTAAATTTGCGGCAAGTAAAGGCAAAAGTCGGTTTTACCGCTTATTGATGAGATCCATGTCAAAGTGCCTCCCCATGCACCTCAGGCAAGACAAAAGGGGACTCAATACCAAAACATTTGACCGTGGATGCGCATGGTATACCGACCCGAGTACCTGTTATATCGGGTAAGGGTAAAACAATTCTTTTTTAGAATCTATCAACGCACACGGAAATATGTTTATATTTTCATCGCCAGAAATGTTAAACGACATGCACCTATGAAGATTATCGAGAGTAAAATAAAACCCTCACCTACAATCTATACAGATGGCTTTCGAGTATATGATTCATCGCTCAAAGAAGGATTTCGAAAGCACAAGTGTGTTGAGCATGGTCGTAACGAGTTTGCACGAGGGAGGTTCATGTCAATGGGATCGAAGGCTTCTGGTCTATGCTTAAAAAACGATTGAGCAAGTTCCGATGATTGGGAAGAAAGGTTCATATTTTTCTTCACGTTAAAGAATGCGAATGCCGATTTAATCACTGATATTAAAGCCTGTATTCGATCATTTTAACAAACCTGCGAAATTCACCGCTCAACCAGTCATGAGCCAAAGATTATTTGACGACGCCTAGGGGGATGACATTTTCATCCGGTTCACGCACAATAAATTGCCATGTTGCCGAATGCAGGACTCCTTTTCCCTCTCCGGTTTTCCACGTCACATAAACGGTGATGGGATTTGTTCTTAAGGCTCGGTTCGGAGTCCACGCAAGAATTGATGCTTCAGGCTTGTATTGAGCCGGCACACGACCGAATCCGGCAACGCGCATTTCCATGTCGTTAGGGTAAAGCCCCTGTTCTTTAGGAAGGGTGATTGAGATGGTCGGTGTCGATCGGGGTATGATCGAATTGGCAAGAGGAAACACAGTTTGAGCTGGCGGCGGGAGAGTTGTTCTCAATTCTTCAGCGGATGTTGAAGAAGTTCCTTGAGAATGGGAGGATGGTAGCTGAGTTCCTGCATCAACAGATGGGGAAAAAGTCACCGCCTTGATGAATGTATTCGGATACCTCCCGTAGACCATGTATCTGGGAAGGGTCATATTGTCGAGATGATGCTGAACTTTTTGCCCAATCACAGTAAATCCTGCCGTATACCCATATTCTGCGAGTTTTGCCACCATTTCGGGGGTATTGTAGCCGCCTGGATAGCAATAACATTCGATTGGTACAGAGAATGTATTTTGTAGCCATATTCTGGAATCGCGAATTTCTTTATCGAGAGTTGCCGTATAATCTACTGCTCCCTTTTTTTGGATTTTTTTCCAGACGGAGGGGTAGAGATGAGATGTCGAATGGCTTCCGATAGTCGCCCCATGAGCGACCATTTCCTTCACTTCTCTTACACTTAGCGAGGCTCCAAGTCCTGTTAGAAACTGGGTATAGGGGAAAATGGTGAAGGGAATACCCATTTCCTTCAAAACAGGGTAGGCATCGGTGTAAACGCTTTTCCATCCGTCATCGATGGTGATCATCACGCAATTGGCAGGCAAATTTCTGTTTCCTGTTTTCCATTCGAGGAAATCCCTCATGGAGATGATCGGGGTACCCGAATTTTTGAGAGCTTCCATTTGTTTTCGGAACAATGAGGTGCGTATCCTCATGTCCGTAGGAGGTTTGACTACGTTGAAATTATGATATCCCAGAATGGCGACTTGAGTCTTGTTCTGATCAACGGGAGCGGAATTTTGAACGGGGAGGCGAATATCGGCTCCATTGGAAGAAATCGCCGGACGAGGCTGGATTTTCTGTTTGGGTGCTGGTTCTTCGATAGGCTCAGCATAGGGAATGCTTGAATCGACAATAGGTTCGGCAGTAGGAATTTCTTCACGAGGGGATACTGGCGATGTTTTGGATGGTGCGCCTATGTAAGCTTCCGGGTCGAGAGGGGGCAGGTCGGGGACAGATTGAGCCGAAGCGAAAATACTTCCCGTTAGCAGGATGATGCTTCCAAAAATTAGCGCAAAACGTGCGATGCCGTTAATCATACGATCCAACTACTATTCTTGTGAGGCTCATTCAACCATTATCTATGCCTTCATTAAAAGGGGCTCAAAGGCTTTTATGGAATCGGGGCGATCTCATTTTCAGGGGCGATCTCATCAAGCCTATTGCCCCAGAGGTAGATTTTAGTTTCATGGACGATTACGCCCGATAGACCAAGAAGGGAAATCAGGTTGGGTATCGACATGAGGGCATTGGCGCAGTCCGCAAAATTCCACACCAGCTCGACTTCGGTCACACAGCCGAAAAAGACTGCTCCAACCCAGACGATCCTGTATGGGACGATCATGCGTCTTCCTCCGAGGTATTCGAGGGCTTTTTCTCCGAAATATGACCATCCGAGCAGGGTAGAAATAGCGAAAGTAAGCAGGCTCAACGTGAGAATGTGAGTTCCGTAGGTTGGGATTTTATCGAATGCCATCATCGTGAGCTGTTTGCCGTCAGAGAACGAAATATCGTTATGTCCCATGACGCTGGTTGCGATGACCAATCCGGTTATGGCGCAGACGACGACCGTATCCCAGAAGGGGCCAGTGGATGAAATCAATGCCTGCTTGACGGGGTTGGGGGAGCGTGCCGCCGCCGAGGCGATGGGGGCAGAGCCGAGCCCCGCCTCATTGGAAAAGAGACCTCGGGAGACCCCGGCTCTCAGGGCGGCAAGGAAGGTTCCTCCTATAAATCCGCCTGCAATGGCGTCACTGTTAAATGCGCAGTCCATGATCATGCAGATTGCTGGCCAGATATTTTCAGCCTGCATGATGAGAATGATGATACATCCGGAAATATAGAATATTGCCATGAAGGGGACGAGCAGCCCGCAAATACGAGCAATACCTTTAATTCCGCCCAGGATGACAACCCCGGTTAGAATAGTCAGAATCGAAGCGGTCAGGGATGTGGGGATATTCCATGACCGCTCCAAAATGACTGCAGCAGCATTTCCTTGTGTAATATTTCCAATGCCGAATGCGGCAATACATGTCAATAGCGCGAATATGACGGCGAGCCATTTCATCTTCAATCCCCGTTCGAGCGCGTACATGGGGCCACCATTCATCATCCCTTTTTCATTTTTGATCCTATATTTGATCGCTAGCAATCCTTCTCCGTATCTCGTTGCCATGCCAAGAACACCGGTGAGCCAGCACCAGAAGATTGCGCCCGGTCCGCCGACTGCTATTGCGATTGCTACGCCAAAAATGTTGCCGGTTCCGACCGTTGCTGCAAGCGCGATCATCAGCGAACTGAATTGAGAAATATCGCCATGGTCGGTTTTTTCTTTTGAGAAATAGAGCCGTAGCGCCTTAAACAAGTAGCGTTGGGGAAATTTCAATCGAATTGTCAAAAAAATGTGGGTTCCCATAAGAAGAAGGAGAAGAGGCCACCCCCAGATGAATTTGCTGAACCCTGCTAAAATGTCATTGATAGCTTCCGTCATGAGAGGAATTTCTAACCTGCAAGCGCATCCAGATCAAGTTTCTTTATCGAGGTATTTTTACTTGCTGCTTGCACAATCCCGAGATAGCCTTTCCCATCATGTTTTATTCAATCTGCCTTTCTGTCTTAAAGGGGGTGATTTGGCTGGTTTACCTAATTGCATTGTTGTGGTGCGGCGGTGTCATTTATTTTAATGCCGGGCTTGGGTATTTGGGGGCGGTTGTCTTTGTTGCGATCATGTTGCTGCTGGCTTTTTTCAGAAAAAGAGTGGGGGGAGCTTTTTTCTTAATTGGGGGAATAATGATGTTCGTTGTGGGCTGGTTTTGCTCCATTCAAGCAAGCGGGGATGGACCATGGCAAAAACCGTGGGAGAGGATGCCGACAATTGAACGTAAGGGAGGAACGCGAATCAAGGTAAAGAATATCAGAAATTTTACTTATCGTACTCCTGCAGATTATGATGTGGGGTATGTGGAAGAGGAGTATGACCTGAATGATTTGAGAACGATTGATTTCGCTATATCAAGATGGGACGGTATGACCCGGATTGCCCATACTATGCTGTCATTCGGATTTTCGGACGGACGCTATCTGGCTCTTTCCGTGGAAACCCGGTTGCCGGAAGGGCGCAAACAAGGATCTATTCCCGGCTTATTCAAGCAGTATAATTTGATTTATCTTCTGGCGAAGGAGGAAGATGTTTTCTCCTTGAGAACCAATTACAGAAAAGAGGAAATGAGGCTTTACCGCATGAATTTAAAGCCGGAGAAGGTAAGGGGTATTTTCATGGATTTCATGCAAAGAATAAACGTTCTGGAAAGATATCCCGACTTTTACAATACGCTTACTTCGAATTGTTCAACAGAATTAATTCCTCCATTCACGAACTCCCTTGGGGATTTTTCAGATCCTCTGAGTTCGATTCTAAACGGATTGTCTGATCGTTCTGGGTTCGAAAAGGGAATATTGCAACATGATGAAGGAGAATCGTTTGATGGACTGCAGAAGCGAGCCTTGATTCCTTCCGATATTTCAATGGACCTCCCACCGGAGTATTCCCGCCTGATCAGGGAAAAGGTGGGGATTCGTTAATTTTTTCGAGCTGACAATTTTATATTGTTGAAAGAACTTTATTATTTGTCACGTTTACTCTTAAGCTCCTGTTGCTTCATAATTCAGGATGCTGTGTCGTCCTAAAAAAGCGTGACAGGGTTAGGTTCGTATGGGGTGACCCTGCTGATTGTGCATCCGCTCCGGTGTTTTCATCCCAGAGGATAGATGCGGTCGTTGGGTGTTGTAGATGTGGATGCTTTCTTTGACCGGTTGTTTCATTCCTTCCCGATTCGTTTGACATTGTTCCAGAAGGAAGTCCTGTTTAAGGATCCTATTGACTCGTTGTGCTACAGCGTTGGCATATTTTAATAGCCATGTAGTGACCGTTTTACGTCTCTGTATTCCACGGGCTGCTGAGCAGATTCCTATTTCTCCTCTTTCCACTTCTTGAACTGCTCCCAATTCAAAAGCCATGCTCTAGTCCTTCTGGGTTTTCTTTACGTATTGATTCTCTCTTTCTTTTCTCATTACGTTTTCATTGCTGTAACGCTATTTCAGGACTGGACCGCGGCCATTGACCCATTTGCCCCCTCCTGAGGGGAGCAGCCCGTTGGAGACGGGAGCGTACTGCGTTGATTTCATGTTGCCCCAGAGTGGGATGCCAATGAACTTATACCACCATCGAGACATGCTTGCTCCGGTGTAGCAGCCATAACTCCAGCAGTCGGCATCGGGGCGGAACGCGGAACGCTTGATTTTTGGGAGATCGGTTTCGTGAATCCATTCCATGGAGACCGCCATGATTTCATTCCCGTAATCGAGCATCAGCGCATAGCAGTTGGAGTGCCCGAAGTAGTAGAAGCTTTCGATAAGATCGTTTTTGCCCCGTGGAGACTTATTGAGAGAATTGATCGCCTGATCGGCGGTGTTCACCCAGGTGATATTCGCCCCGTATTTTTTGGCGAGATCATTGATCCACTGAATGTAAGGCTTGCCGTCTTCCTTGGCACGTGTGATGTAGCCTGGCTTGAAGATGATCCAGTTGACCTTGGCGTTCGGATTTTGAGCCTTGATGTGTCCGATGCGGATTCTTGAGGCGGCGACAAAATTTGCCCACCAGTTGTCATGCCTGTCAGCCTTGATGCGCAAGCCTTCCCAACTCTTGAGAGCCGGGCCGCCAGTCATCACGACATGGATTGCCTGGGATGGAGCGGCAAATGCCGTTATGGCAGTAATCAAAGCGAGAACGCGAATCAGCATGCCGAACACTACCTTTCCCGCTTTATCCTGTCAATGCCGCGACAAGGCAAGCCGACTTCCCCTCATATTCATGGAGAGATAAAGGGCATGATGTTCTAAGATCATTCATAACATGAATGAAAAGGATGTCTTCAAAAGATATTGCCTACTAAGATAAAAATAGTTAGATGGGGTTATGTCGATGAAAATTATTTTATTAAGCCTTGTTTCTGCCCTTGGCGGGTTGGTTCTTTCTTCCTGCCATCATTATGATCATTCCTCCAGGCATCATCACAGGTCGTCTTATAACCACGATCATGATAAGAGTCATCACGGTGGGCATTACAAGCATAACGATCGCCGCAATGATCGCCACGACGGTTGGCGCCCCCGCAGATGAGATGTTGGTCGATTGTTGGGTTCTAATCTAATGTATTGAAGATCAATGTGAAGCTGTTTTCAGTACTTTTATGTTGATATTTTTACGATTATCAAAATAATAGGTCTTACAAGTTATGTCCGTTTGTTCTTGCTCTTCTTCAGTTGCCGCATCGTCTGTCAAAGCTCTTGAGCCTCTCGCTGGGGTGTTCAAGGCATTGGGGCATCCCGTGCGCCTGATGATGGTGGAGATGCTCATCAAGGGTGAATGCTGTGTGTGCGAATTACAGAAGGAATCAGGTCGTGACATGTCGACTATTTCGAGCCATTTGAATGTGTTGAAACAACATGGTGTGGTTCGTTGTGAGCAGAGGGGAAAAAATGTGTATTACGAGATGGCATGCCCTTGTTTGGAGCAAGTCTTCTCGTGCTTGAAAGAGTCTATAGGCAAGAGGTGATCAGAATAATTCTTCACACAAAAAGAAGTTTTTAATCAAACAATTCGATATTCATCAAAACATCAACTAATAAGAAAATGAATAAGATACAAATCTACGGGCCGGGTTGCGTGAAATGTAATTCTTTGTCGGAATTAGCCAGCCAGGCAGTCAAGGAACTCGGCTGGAGTGTTCCGGTCGAAAAAGTCAGCGACCCGATTCTTTTTGCTGTAGCGGGAGTGTTGGTGACTCCTGCCCTGGTTGTGGACGGGGAGGTGTTGATTTCCGGCAAGGTTCCTTCTGTTGAAGAACTCAAGAAATTGCTGAGTGAGGTGAAAGAACTGGAGATAGAGAAGGGATGTTGTTGCAGTTCAGACAAAGTAGCTGAACAAGAGCCGGAGTGTTGCGGTGGATGTTGCGGATGCGGAAGCTCGGCAGGCGTTGGGTGGAAAAAGGCAGTGATCTGGCTTGCCGCTATTGTGATAGTACTGGCTGGAATCAAATTGGCAAACAGGAGCGCGCGAAGCACAGAGCAATCTGATTCAGCTGGTTCTTCGCTGAAATCGGGTGAAGCGCAGTAATCCAAACGAAAGGAATATTGCCGACGATGATTCAGGAATTTGCCAATTGGTTTGTTTATACGGTGCTGGAATTCACCCCCCAGACTCATTTGGGTGAGGCGGTGAATTTTTTCGTGTACGACACGGTGAAGATTCTCTTCCTGCTGTATGCAATTAGTCTGATCATGGGTATTGTGAATGCCTATTTCCCGGTGGAGCGGTTGCGTGTCTTTTTGACGACCAGAAAGCTTTATGGCTTTCAGTATTTTTTTGCCGCTTTGTTCGGGGCAATCACGCCGTTTTGTTCCTGTTCGTCGATTCCCTTATTCATCGGGTTCGTCAAGGGCGGTATTCCTCTTGGAGTCACGTTTGCGTTTCTGATTACGTCTCCGCTGGTGAATGAGGTGGCTATTGCGATGTTTTTCGGGACATTCGGCTGGAAAGTGACGATTATCTATACGGTATCCGGCATGGTGCTGGGGATGGTCGGAGGCATGGTTCTGGAACGTTTTCGTCTGGAGAGGTTTCTTTCTCCGTGGGTGAAGAATCTTCTGAATGTTTCCCAGAAGGAGAGCGAAATATGGGAAACGAAAAAGACTTCGTTCAAACAAAGGATTCCGCTCATCATGAAGGATGCCTGGGGTATCGTGAAGGGTGTCGCACTTTATGTGGTGATCGGTATTGCGGTGGGAGCGGGGATTCACGGGTATGTGCCGGAAGGGTTCTTTGAGCAATACATGGGGCGTGAAAACTGGCTTTCCGTTCCTCTTGCGGTGTTGTGCGGTGTGCCGATGTATGCGAACGCAGCGGGTATTGTGCCAGTGATTCAGGTTTTTGTAGCCAAAGGGATTCCAATCGGTACGGCTTTGGCTTTCATGATGGCGACGATAGGCTTGTCCCTGCCGGAGGCGATTCTGCTCAAAAAGGTGATGACGTGGAAGCTGATCTGGATTTTCTTCGGTACGGTTTCGGCTATGATCATTTTATTGGGCTACCTGTTTAATGTGCTGCTTTCATGAAAAATATTCTGTTTCTTTGCACGGGCAATTCTTGCCGCAGTCAGATGGCGGAAGCTTTTGCCAAAAGCTTGCTCAATGACCCCTCGTGCGTATTTTCTGCCGGAATCGAAAAGCACGGGCTCAACCCCATGATGTCGAAAGTCATGAATGAAATCGAGGTGGATATGAGTTCCCATTCATCGAAAACGGTTGAGGAATTGCCCGAAAAGGAATGGTTTATGGTGGTGACGGTTTGTTCGCATGCCGAGGAGAATTGCCCCTTTCTCCCTGCCTTGCACCATGTGCATCTTCCTTTCGACGATCCCCCTTCCTTGAGCCGGGGCTTGATTGATGAAGAGGAAATTCTTGCCATCTACAGAAGGGTGCGGGATGAGATACGAAAAGGTGTCGATTCCCTGTTGCAAAACTAGGGGGGATGGATTACATTTTGCGCGTGCGCGAGTTGCAACCCGCCACACCTAAATCCATGAGTCAACTATTGAACGTCGCAATTGTGGGCGCCACCGGAGCGGTAGGCGTCGAAATTCTTTCTTGCCTTGAAATGCGCAATTTCCCGCTCAAATCGCTGAAACTTCTTGCTTCGGCGCGTTCTGCCGGAAAGAAAGTCGAGTTTCGCGGTGAAATGCTTACGGTGGAAGAGTTGACCGAGAAATCTTTTGATGGTGTGGATCTCGCTCTGTTTAGCGCA
>F157a_European_Toad__coassemble_51_pt1 | contig 18121 bp, 14 predicted proteins | sample F157a_European_Toad__metabat2_high_PE_005 | metagenome-assembled genome bin F157a_European_Toad
CGTTCACGAGCATCTTGACGGGCGAATCCCCGCCTGCCATTTTGATTTTTACCGCATGAAATCCCCCTTCGAACTCGAAAGCATCGGCTGGGAAGATTATCTTGACCGGGGAGATACCCTCATCATCGAATGGGCCGACATGTTCCCGGAATACCTGCCCGAAACAGCAGACTGGCTTCTGATCGAACACACGGGAGAAAACAGCCGCCGCGTTTCTCTTAAAACATTTGACAATCAATAAATAATCAAACACTCACAAGCGTGAAACGTTCCAGCAAAAAAACTCCGCCGCGTCGAACCCTGCTCCGAAAACTCCTCAAATGGGCCGCCTGGTGCTTCTTCCTCATCCTTCTTTCAGCGGGGGGCCTGGTTCTCTACGCATTCAGAGAAATAGGCGACAGCCCCACCCCCGAGCGAGAACAAGCATTTAACCGCCTCCACAACTATAAAGCTGGCGCTTTCCTCTACCCGGAATCTCCCGACTACTACAGACCCGCAAAAAATTACGGAACTCCTAAGGAACATAAAAATTTATTCCTTCGCCTCCTGGTCGGACCGGAAAACAAACCGCCACACCCCCTGCCTGTTAAAAAACTCGATTCCGATTCCTTCTCCCAAGTGCCTGCTGCCTTGGAAGTCTGCTGGCTAGGGCATTCCTCAATGATTCTTGATCTCGACGGGAAACGCCTGATGATTGACCCTGTACTCGGCAATGCCGCCCCCTTGCCGGGGCTGGCGAGAAGATTTCAACCCTCCCCTATCGAAAAGTCTGATTTGCCAAAGGTCGATGCCGTCGTGATCTCCCACAACCATTACGATCATCTGGAACGCTCAACTATCCTCGCGATGGTGGATAAAACGGAGATGTTTCTCGTACCCCTCGGCCTCGGCAGCACGCTGGAAGGCTGGGGATGCCCGAAAGAAAAAATCGTGGAACTCAATTGGGGAGATAGATTTCGTTTTGAAAACGGACTCACCATCACCGCCGTTCCCACCCGCCACTACTCGGCTCGCAGCTGGAAAGACAGGAAAAAAACGCTGTGGTCAGGCTACGCCTTCGTCGGCCCCAGGCATAAGGTCTTCTACAGCGGAGATGGAAGCTACGACCACCGCTTCAAACTATTCGGCAAATTATTCGGCCCCTTTGACCTGACTATCATCGAATCGGGCGCATACAATGCCCGTTGGCCAGATAGCCACATGTTCCCCGATGAAACCGTCCAGGCACACCTCGACCTGAAAGGCAAAGTTCTCATGCCGGTTCACTGGGGAGTCTTCGACCTCGCCATGCACCCATGGGATGAAAGCATCCGAAGCATCCTTAAAGAAGCATCAAAGAAAAAGATTCAAGTCGCCACTCCTGTTCAGGGAGAACGCTTTGTTCCCGGAAAAAGCACCTTCCCCAAATGGTGGGAGAAGGTTCAATGATGCGCCCCTTGCAGATCAATTCCGAACAGGGATGACAAATCACGCCCTTCCAAAGCCCTCTCCGTCGTGCCGAAATTCTCGACAGCAGGCACGAGGTTCATGGAATCAATTCCACGCAAGGTGAAAAGCATCTCGGGAGATTCATCCAACAAAACGCCGACAGCATACAAGACAGCCGCCGAGTGGCAGCAGGGATCTGCATAATCATCGCAGGGGCATGACATCTTCCAGTCGGAAACAGCCGGCAAAATTCCCTGATCGGGATCACAAAGCAAATTCAGCAAATCATCGCCCAGTTTACCTTCGAGCAAATTCACCCATGAGCCGATACGACCGGAACAACGCTCACGGAGAGCTTCCTTCTCTTCATCGTCCAAAGCTCTAATCAAAACACTTACTTCATAAAGAGAGTCAGCAACCACCAGAGCCCTTAGCTCCCCTTCTTTAATTGTGACATCCAGCACACACCCAGCGCGAAGAAGCGACCTGCCCGGAGCGAGCCGCAGCCCATAGGTTTCGCTGAGAGCAAGATGCTTCATCCATGCCTTCCCCCAAAACCGGGAAGCCATATTCTTGCCGGATGGAACGACAGGATGCAGAACAATCCCCTCTGCTGTCAGTCGAAGAGACTCCTCTTCCACTCGTTTCCGCAAATCAGCCGCATTCATCTCTGTCTACATTGCCCCTTGAAAGGAGGCAATGTAAAGTACCTTCGAAAAAACTCAAAGGGTGCGATTATACGCCGCGATTCAGCAGGTGCGACGCCGACGAGCCATAAGCCCGATCAACCCCAACAACCCGAGAGCCGTCGTCGCTGGCTCGGGTACAGCGGCAGTAACTTGCCGTGAATATTGCACGCCTATGCCTTCATCCTTAGTAGCGATAAAACGGTAATTACCTGCACCTTGCACAAACTCGGTAAGTCCTCCAAAAGAGTCCGCTATTCCTGTTTCCAGTTTGTTCATAGCATCCCCATTTAATCCTAAACAAAACGACTCAAGATAATTGGGACCGTTTTCTCCCTCGCGATTCCAAAGATCATAACCCGTCAATAACCAACGCGTTTCGAGCACGAACTCCCCAACAGGAACTAGGCTCTCCTCTTGAGAAATATTCATATCAAGAGTTGCGGTAAATTTGTAAAATTTCTGCTTTAAGTTCAATTCATTTTGACCATCTGTAGCTACACTCCCTAGCGATCCAAAATCAATCCATTCCCCTGCATTTATAGAGGTAATCATCGCGGCATTGCCCTTGCCATAAGCTTGATCAATAGTATAAACGGACTTCTCTGCCGGTTCAGAAGAACTTTCAACCCACGTAGCCCCATTCCATTCATACGTAGCTGCGGCAGCGCTGAAAATACCCCCCCCCGCGATCAATAATGTTAGAATTATTTTTTTCATTACGTCAAACAAATCAGAAGCACCCCCAAGTGTCAACAAAATTTACTTGTTTCACAAAAAATATCATCGTGCCTTTTCCATATTTTCCTTTTCGATTCCCCTCCTTCGCCATGACCTTGAGACGCATTGACCTATAAGAAAGCCTATGGCAGAAACAGCGCATGCTTGCCATACCCGTGCTGGTTATCTCAGCACTGTTCTTTTTCATTATCATGTCGCTCAGGTACGGGAAAGCCATTTCTCCCCTCCGCAGAGCGGAAGGAATCCCCTTGCCCGGCTTCCCCGGCCCAATCGGGCTAGTCAACCGTTTGGACGGAATAGAACGGAAGCAACGCGAAATCACGGCAGGGAGAGCACCCAACATCAAGAACGACGGAAGCATGACCCTCCCCGTCAAATGGGAAAACCACGTCACCGCCGGACGCCTCGCCTGCGTCGCCCACACATGGGCTCTCGCCCAACTTGCCGAAGAAGACCCCGAGGGAGGGAAAACGAGGGAGCATGCCGTCAAACGCGCTGCCATCGTCACTTTTTTCACTATTCTGATCGCTGCAGCTCTCGTCTTCATTAAGCACATGGATCTCAGAATTGCTGCCGCCATGGCTTCCGGGATTTGGGCGTTTATCAGCTTCGCCGCAATTCCATCACAATATCGGGAATGGAAAGCTCTGGAGCTTGCCCGGACAGGCTTGAAAAACGCCGGACTCTGGCCAAGACTGAATGCCGACGCTCAAGCTCTCGACACCTGCCTGAAGGCCATGACGTGGTGCAGGGTCGCCGGATTTCGCCGCATCCTTCCCCGCTAAAGAAACAAGAATGCTCTACACTCCCTGCCTGTCGTACAATTCCTTGTAAATCGGCACGGAGGCATACAGCTCCTCGTGCGTTCCGTCGCCGATGATACGCCCGCTCTGGAACACGAGAATGCGATCTACATGGCGAATCGTGCTGAAACGGTGCGCCACGATAAATGTCGTGCGTCCTTGTGAAAGACGTTGAAGTTCCTGCTGAATCTTGTTCTCGCTCTCCGAATCGAGAGATGCCGTCGCTTCATCAAGAATCAAAATCGGGGCATCTTTCAAAAAGGCGCGCGCAATCGCCACTCGCTGACGTTGTCCACCCGAAAGACCTCCCCCGGCATCACCAAGCATGGTATTGATCCCCTCGGGTTGCATCGCGGCAAATTCGAGCACCGAGGCGTCTTTTGCCGCCGTGAGCACTTCTTCATCCGTCGCCCCATCACGCCCCATGCGGATATTCTCCAAAATCGTATTGCGGAAAAGAATGGCGTGCTGAGAAACCAAGGCGATGAAATGCCGCAAGGTCGTCTTTTTCATCGACCTCACATCAATATCATCAACCAATACGGCTCCCTTTGTCGCTTCATAGAAGCGTAGAATCAGACTGGCAAAAGTCGTTTTGCCCGCACCGCTTGGGCCGACAAGCCCCACCACCTGCCCGGCGGGAATATGCACGTTAATATCGCTCAGCACCTCATTAGTCTCATCATACGCAAAGCTAACGCGATCGAATCGAACCTCTCCCCTGATTTGAAGAGGCTCTATAGGATCAACCGGGTCGGGCATGGAATCCGGAGCATCGAGAATCTCGTCCAACCTCTCAAGAGAAGCCTGCGCTTGCTTGAATCTGTTATGAGCCACGCCAAGACGCTTCAAGGAATCAAAGGCAAAGAAAATCGCTCCCGCCAAGGCGATGAAATCGGTGAGACCCATGCCATTCCTGCGCCCCATGATCAAAATGTAGGCAAGGCCAATCGCGCTGACGACCTCCATCGTCGGCATCAGAAACTGACGGTATTTCACCGTTTTGAGCTGCAATTTAACGAATCTTTTCGTCAGATTTCCGAACAAGCGCACTTCATAATCTTCCAGTGCATAAGAACGGATTTCTCTCTGTGAGGCGAGATCCTCTTGTGCCACAGACATTACCGCGCCCAATTCTTCCTGAGCACGCCGCGCCTTCTGCGTCACCTTCTTGCCTAAGTAATAAACAGGCCAAATGGAAAGTCCTACAAAAATGCAGTTCACAAGAAGCATTCCCATCTGCCCCTTATCCCACAACATGTAAATAACAGCGCACAAGCAGCTAATCGTCGTCATCGGCTGCTTGATTAAATCATTCGCCACCTGAGTAATCCCCATCTGGACGTTCTGGGTATCTGTCAGCATACGGCTAATCAAATCGCCTCGCTGATGCTTTTCATGAAACGCAAGAGGCAGATTTTGAAGCTTCATGAACACATCAATCCGGATATATTCCAAAATGCGCATCCCAACGAAATTGATCAAATATCCGTTAATCAGCATCGCAATCCCACGGACAATAAAAATGACAGGAAGAGCCAAACAGCATGAAATCAAAATAAAACGTTGCTTTGACTCCGGCTCGACGAAAGAAGATGCCAGCGCATTCAGCCACTCGGGAGCAGCCTGCGTCCCAAAAATAATGGGAAATACCTTCACCGTCATCACTGGAATCCCAAAGCCACTTGCAGCCGCTGAAACAGACCCCGCAACAATCGCAGCGATGAAAAGCCATTTAACTCTCAACAAATATCCGACATAACGCTTCAGTTTTTCATTCATGTTAGACCTCCACGGTTGATTGTTGATCTCCTGACTGTTGCTTCATCATTTGCTTATTGTACAAATCCCTATACAGAGCGGAAGACTCATAAAGCTCAGAATGCGAACCATCAGCTACAATTTCACCTTGATCAAAAACCAAAATCCGATGCGCCATGCGAATCGTACTAAAACGATGAGCAATAACAAATGTCGTCCGCCCCTTAGTCAAACTCTCCAGTGAAGTCTGGATTTTCGCCTCACTCGTCATATCAAGCGATGCTGTCGCCTCATCCAAAATCATAATCGGAGCATTCTTCAAAAATGCACGAGCAATGGAAACGCGCTGACGCTGACCTCCAGACAACCCTTCTCCACCCTCTCCGATCATGCGGTCATATCCTTCGACCTCCTTCAGAGCAAATTCGTCAACAAAAGCAAATTGCGCAGCACGCTCAACCTCTTCATCAGAAGCAGATTGACACCCGAGGCGAATATTCTCACGAATACTCATACGGAACAACACAGGATGCTGAGAAACAAGCCCCACTGTATCTCTCAACTCCGCCTTCGCTATCTGCCGCACATCCACACCATCAATTGTCACAGAACCTTCGACTACATCATAAAACCGGCAGATCAGATTGATAAACGTCGTCTTACCTGAACCACTAGGCCCCACAAGTGCCACAATTTGCCCTTCCGGAACCACCAGATCAACCCGCTTAAGCACAGGGTTTTCCGGCTCATAAGCAAACTCGACATGATTAAAAGCAACCTCACCACGAGCACGGCCAAGGGTTGCCGGATTCTGCGGCTCAGGCATCTTGTCCTCTGCATAAATCACCTCGTTGATGCGCTCCATGATGAGCGTATTCAATTTAAGTTGATTGTGAACCACCCCAAGTTTTTTGATAGGATCATAGCAATAGTACAATGCCATCGCAATCGCCACAAACTGCTCTAAGGTTAACCCATCAGAACAGCCAACGTACAAAGAAAAGGCCAAAGCAAGGGCACTCACCACCTCAACCCCGGGAGTAATCGCCTGCCGCCAGAAAACCATCCTCATCATCGCAGAAAAGAATAACTTAATCTGATTTCTAAGAGTCTCAGCCTCCTTCTCTTCCAAACAAAATGCACGAACATCACGCTGTGAGGACAGATTCTGCTGGATCGTCGCGGTAATATCGCCAATCCCCGCAAACATCTGTCCTGTGCGGCCAAGCATCAGTGTACCCGCCTTCTTGACGATCGGAACACATGCCATCGCAATCAGCATATTTGCCAGGAACGTAGGCACCTGTGCACTATCCCACGAAGCGTACGCCAAATAACCGAATGCAGCCAGCAAGGTCAAAGGCTGAATCACCAAATCATTCATCACGCTCAGCATACCCTCCTGCAAAAACTGGGTATCATACACCAAGCGGCTCAACAAATCGCCATTCTTATGCTTATCGTGAAAAGACAGCGGCAACTGCTGCAAACGAGAAAAAACCTTCATCCTCATCTCCTCAAGCACATTCAGCCCCGCCTTACTCAAGAAATACACGTTAATATACGATGCCACACCCTTTAAGAGCATAATCAAAGGCAATGACGCCGCCGTCACCCACAAAGCGAGCTCCGTCAGATCATCCGGAGAAAATCGGGCTTCCAGCCAACCACGAATCCAATCCGGCAAGGGCTTTGTCCCAAACACAATCGGAAACACCTTCTCCATGATCAGCGGAATACCAAACCCGGCTGACGCCGCGGCAACACCACCGGCCAATACTGCGATGAAAAGAGCCTTTTTTTGACTTTTCAAATACGTACGCCATAAGTACAGCGACTTCTGGACTACGCTCTGGGAAGGATCATCTTTGGACATGTGGAAGCGTAGATTATAAACGCTATCTCATCAAAATCAATCCTTTTGAAAATCTGTTAAAAAATTACCCCTCTACGCATTGCATCAAAAATAAAGTCACCGAAGGGCTCTTTGGAATAAATTACCAGAGGACAGAAAAGAGTGGATGCATCAAAATAGTTATCTACAACTATTCCCATGCCACTTGCCATGAGTAAATTAGCAACTATTGAGTTTCTCCAACATTCCGCATCCATCTATCATTCTAAACGTAGCAGAAAAGCAAAAAGCCTCTACCTCCTCGAGCTACAGCAACTAACTGGCTACAAATCTATTAAAACGATTATTAGGCATCTCAACCAACCCAAGAAGCCAAGAACGAAAGAAAAACGAGGTCGGCACTCCAAACTACAGCCTCAAGACATCAAACTACTCAAGCAACTCTGGTTTGACATGGATCAACCCTGTGGCAAACGCTTTGTTTCCATGATTTCAGACTGGTTGCCCTTCTGGATTTCGAGCAATCATCCAATATCTCCAGATCAGCAGGAACGCATCTTGCACGCTCGATCGAGCCCTTGCCCTCTATCGTATTCAAGCAGGCAAGATAGCTAAATCAGGGAGTATTGGATACTTGAAGGCAAGCATTCCCATCATTGATGCAAGAAGACAAATCACCCGTCCTGGGAAAATGTATGCGGACACCGTTGCTCACTGTGGAGGAAGCGTTGGAGGAAGTTTTGCATGGACACTAACCTTTACTGATGACTACACCCAATGGGTTTGTAATCAAGCGGTCTGGAATAAGGGGCAACACGGAGTTTGCCGAGCATTTGACAAACTCTTACGAACAATCCCGCTTAAAGTCGCAGGCATCAATACAGACAACGGCACGGAGTTTCTCAACCACCACTTACAGAATTATTTTAAACAGAACCATCCCAACTGCATAATCACGCGCTCGCGACCTATGCATAAAAATGACAACGCGCGAGCAGAAGAGAAAAACAGGCATAAAGTCAGGGAGTTGATAGGGTATGAACGTCTAGATGACGAGCAATTCATCAAATTACTCAATGACATCTATCGTTCAAGCAACCTACTCAACAACCATTTTATCTCCTGCATGAAAGTGATCAGTAAAACACGCGTAGGCAGTAAAATAATCAAACGCTACGATCAAGCCAGCACCCCCTACGCAAGAGCAATGGAATCGCTCACCAACAAGCGCAGCAAGGAGGCACTAAAAACTCGTCATGAAAATCTCAATCCCTTTCAACTAAAGGAAAAAATAGAAACCGGACTGAGAAAACTTTTTGCTCTTAAATCCAGTATTGATGAAGAATCAAGGGGGCTACTCACCCCCCTGTCCCATCGGCAGCGTACGGCGCTGCACCCGGGAGTAGTAATGAAGAAGAAAAAAGACTCGAAATAGTCACTCAATCCTCTATGCTTGGGTGACCGTTATTTTTATGCATCCACCCTTCGGTGACTGTTTATTTTGATGCAATACGTCTAGTCAGTAATTTTACTTTTTTTCTGTTTGTATCTTGATTCTGTCCCTATAAACAGCCACTATACCTCTGTTAAACATTCGCCTCTCACTTTCATGTTTTCCGAACTCGATTATCTAGTTGTTGGTAGCGGTCTTTTTGGTACTGTCGTCGCAGAGAGATTGGCCTCACAATCCGGCAAACGAGTCGTCGTTATCGACCGTCGCCCGGAAACGGGAGGCAACTGCCATTCTTCTCTTGATCCTGAGACTGGAATCGAAATCCACACCTATGGATCTCACATTTTCCATACATCTGACCAAAAAGTCTGGGAATATATCAATCAATTTTCATCATTTACCAACTACAGGCATCGAGTCCAAACCATTCACGAAGGACAGACCTACCCCATGCCCATCAGCCTAGCCACGATCAATGCTTTTTTCCGCTCCTGCATGTCCCCGGAAGAAGCAAAAAACTTCATTCGTTCCGAAATCGAAAAATCAGGTATTTCTCATCCTTCCAATTTGGAAGAAAAAGCCATTTCGCTAATTGGCTCGTCTCTTTACAACGCCTTCATCAAAGGCTATACAGCCAAACAATGGGCACAAGATCCTAAAAACCTCCCGGAAAACATCATCACCCGCCTGCCCGTGCGCTTCAATTATAATACTGAATATTTCAACGACACATGGCAAGGCCTTCCTCAAGACGGGTATTTTTCGCTCTTTAACAAGCTTGTCTCCCATCCCAATATCGAAGTCCTGACAGATACCGATTTCAAATCCATCCGCCACCTCATCCCCGACTCTTGCAAAATCATTTACACGGGAATGATCGATGAATTGTTCGACTACCAATTTGGGCATCTGGATTGGAGAAGCCTTCGATTCGAGCAAGAATCGATGCTCGTTCAAGATTTCCAAGGCTGCCCGTGCATGAACTATGCGGATGAAGATGTCCCTTGGACTCGTATTCACGAATTCAAGCACTATAACCCTGAGCGAACCGAGGTCTTCCAAAGCAAGCGCTCCATCATTTGCCGCGAATACCCTAAACCCTATTCACCCGGCCAAAAGGCCTACTATCCCGTTGACTCGGAACGCAACCGCGCCTTGTATCAACAGTACGCCGAAGAAGCCAGGAAATACCCCCAATTTATCTTGGGCGGAAGGCTCGGTTGCTACGAATATTGGGACATGGACAAAACAATAAGCAAAGCACTCGCTCTTTCTAAAAATCTTGTTATCCTATAAACTAAACCACCTTACATGCCTGCCTGCCTCCAGCCTCTTGTTTCCGTAATTGTACCCGTGTACAATTCCGAGTCCTTTTTGCGCCCATGCATGGATTCTCTCTCAGCTCAAACCCTTGAAAGGCTTGAAATTTTATGTATTAACGACGGATCTTCTGATCAGTCACAAGAAATTTTAGACAAATTCGCTCAAAAGGATCCTCGCATCGTCATCATCTCCAAACCCAATGCGGGTTACGGACACTCCATCAACATGGGAATTGATGCGGCAAAAGGAAAATACATAGGCATCGTCGAAGCAGACGATTACGTAGACTCCCGCATGTTTGAAAAACTTGCCACAATAGCGGAAGCAAATGATGCGGATATAGTCAAGTCTGATTACTACAATCTCTGGGAAGAAAAGGAGCGAACCATTTCGAAAAACCTTTGGGAAGGATTCGAAACCCATACCGAACAACTGCTCACCCCCAAAGAATACCCTTTTCTTTTTCTTCTCCCCCCCTCCATCTGGTCTGCCATTTACAAAAAAGAACTGCTCGTAACAAATCATATTCGATGTAATGAAACCCCTGGCGCCTCCTATCAGGACACAGCTTTTCATTTCAAAGTCTTAGCTTCTGCGCAACAAGTCTGGCTACACCCTGAACGCCTTCTCTTCTATCGCAGAGACAACGAGCAGTCCTCCAGCGCAAGTAAAAATAAAGCCTTTTTCATTTGCAACGAGCACGACTCCATCCAATCATGGCTCATTGAAAACAATCGATGGCTCCCCCCCTATTCCGGACTTGCCGTCAAATTACGCTACAATGGGTGCCTCTGGAACCTTAAGCGAATTTCGAGAAAACTCAAATGGCCGTTTTTACGGCGCATGCAACAAGACTTCCGTCAGCTAGCTCGCGACAACATTCTTGACTCCTCAGAATTAGGCTCCATGGAGCGAGCCTTTCTCCACCTCGTGATGAGACGCCCAAGACTAGCACTAGCTTACTATCTATTTTCACGCACAAACATCCTTACTGTCACATCGGGCAATTACTTAAGAGTCAAACTATTAGGGTTAAGAATCTATAAGAAGAAGACAAACATTCCTCCCTTTTTTGAACAAGAATCAAAAGACAAGGAACAGAGCAACTGATTACTGCGTAAGCCTTTCTATTGTACACTGAAATTTCCTTCCTTTTTATGGTTCCCAAAGCTTCTGTCATCATTCCGGTTTATAATGCCGAAAACCACCTCCCAAAATGCCTTGATAGCCTCTTAAATCAAAGCCTCAAGGACATTGAAATCATCTGCATCAACGATGGCTCTACCGATGCGTCCTTACACATTTTGGAGCAATATTCAGCATCAGACTCTCGGTTAACTATCCTCTCTCAATCTAACGCCGGAGCTGGCGCAGCCAGAAACCGAGGATTGGAACTCGCATCAGGAGAATATCTTTCTTTCCTTGATGCTGATGACTGGTTTGACGAACATATGCTGGAGAAGGCTTACACCCGAGCCTCATCAACCCACTCGGACATCTGCATCTTCCAAGCAACCCAGTTTGATGAAAGCTCAGGAAAAACACACCCAATCACTTGGGGATTCAATACAAAATGGATACCTGCCAAGGAAACGTTTTCTCATGATGATGTCCCCAAACACTTTTTCCAAATCTTTATGGGATGGGCCTGGGATAAAGTATTTAGGACGGAATTCATTCGCTCTCATAACCTTGAATTCCCGCCCCTTCATAATAGCGAAGACCAAGCCTTTGTCTTTAGCGCTCTGGCTCTCGCAAAGAGCATTACGACACTCAAACAACCACTCCTCACCCAACAAGTAGGAAATTCAAGCTCTCTCTCCAATAGTCGTACTCAACACTCTCTTTGTTTCTACGAAAGCCTGCTCATCCTGAAACAAAACCTCTCGGATGCAAATATCTTGGTCCCATTAAGACAAAGTTTTGCTAACTGGGCACTCGAATACACACGGTGGAACTTACTCACTCTCGCACCCGAAGAGAAAAAAAATGCCTGCCATTTTCTCAGAGAAGAAGGAGTCTTCCGCCTAGGCATTGCAGACATGACATGGAGGGAGGCATACAGTAAGCGACAATTCAACCAATTAAGATCACTCCTCGCTGAATTCCCTGAAAAAAGAATAGCACAAAAAATCTTCCCTTGGACGAGGATGGTATCCGACCTCATCAAACGTCCTATTCTCTCGATCATCATCCCTATCTATAACGTTGAAAACTATCTACGCCCATGCCTTGATAGTATCCTCAATCAGCAAAATGCTCAGGACTATGAAATCATTTGCGTGAACGACGGATCAACTGACAGCTCTGCATCTATCCTCGAAGAATATCAGATTACCTACCCTTCTCTTATTGTCATAACCCAATGCAATAAGGGCTTATCTCAAGCTCGAAACACTGGACTATCCATCGCTAAAGGAACGTATATTGGATTTGTTGATTCTGATGACTTTGTTCACCCCCACATGTTTCTTGAGCTCATCCAGCTAATCAAATCCAAGCGTACTGATTTCGCCATTTGCGGAACCCAATTAGAACCCGAAGCCAACTTTCCTTCAAATAAGATAGAAGAATTCGATAATTATCTTCGCATTAAGAAAAAAAGAACAAAGAGAATCTCACAGAAAGACTACAATAATATCAATTGCGTTGTATGGAACAAAATATTTAGAAGATCTATCATTGAACAATTCCACATTAGGTTTCCTGGAGGGCTATTGTACGAAGATAATGTATTTACTAAAAAATATATTATCTATTCTAAACGATATACAGCAACTCTGCACAAAATGTACCATTATAGATTGCGTTCAAAATCTTTAATGAATACAGAAACTCCATGCCTAAAAAATGCTGAAGACCATCTTAGGGCGGCATTTATTGCTTACAAAGACATCGAGCAAAGCAACAGGCTTCCTTTTTGGATCAATAGCTTCTACCGCTATCTACACTTAGAAACTATTCACGCACTGGAAGATTGCCCATCAAACAAACACGGGCACATCCTCGCCCAAATCCGTTCTTTTCTCCTTTCTTGTAACTACCACGCTAACAGAAATCGCATCTCCCCAACCCACATGCACTTCTTTGATAGCATTATGAAAGAAAAACAAACAACAGACATTAAAGAAATCTGGAATCAATTTAAGAAAAATAAATAAGCTTTCAACATGAATCCATGCCCACCACCTAAAGTAAGCATTATTATACCTATCTATAATGTTGAAAAATATCTAGATACTTGCCTTCAAAGCATATCGAATCAATCTTTAAAAGAAATAGAAATCATCTGTATTGATGATTGTTCTAAAGATGATTCATTTGCAATCCTCCAAGCGCATGCTGAAAACGACCCACGGATCATAGTACTAAGAAACGAAACAAACGTAGGCCAAGGAAACACCCGAAATCGCGGAATCAAGATAGCTAAGGGTGACTACATCGGGTTTATTGATTCTGATGATTACATCCCCGAAAATTACTTTGAATCCCTTTACTCTTGTGCTTGCAATGAAAACGCAGACATCGTAGGGACAAACACCGTATCCGTTCTTCAATCAGGCCAAAAGGAAGAGGCATTTTGGCCAAGAAAAACAGCATACGAAAAAATGGCCTATACCGACATGGGGGAAAAGATGGTACTTGTCTATGCCAACTGCAACACATCGCCCTGTTCTCACCTTTATCGGAAAGAGCTACTCCTCTCAAATCCTTCTCTAGGCTTTGCCAATAATATTAATGGTGAAGATCAATACTTTAACTTTGTTGCCTTCTATCTAGCTAAGAAAATCTGCTTCCCCGAAAACTCTCCCCCCTATTATTACCGATCGGATGTAGGCACAAATGCCGTCCCTAAAGGATTCGATAATCAATATAAAAAGAAATTATTTGATCAGATAGAGATCAGTCGATTGATCTTTAACTATGTGAGCACAAATGATCTCTGTAAACATGCTATAAGAGAACTCATCTCCGATACAGTTAACATCAATCTCCAGCGGCTTTCGATCGTTCCTCCAGAGTGGAAAAATGAGTACTTCGACACATTTAATATATTAATCGATGAATATATCCCACTAAAATCCGCACAAAAGCTATTATCCTCCAGCCCAAATCAGGACAAGAAGACACTGAAGGCTTCGAGATTCTCTCAACGTATAAGAAAACTTTTGATTAATCTTTTTGTTCTCTCTATAAATGATAAAAACAAAAGGAAACAAATCAGACAAAATCTCGTAAAGGAAATAATTAATTAATGGAAAACCCAGAATTAACTATTGTCGTACCTGTCTATAATGTCGAGAAGTATCTACCCCAATGTTTGAATAGTATTCTCAGACAAGAATACAGAAATTTCGAACTTCTGTGCGTTAACGATGGATCTACAGACAATAGTGCTTCCATATTGAGTGATTATGCGGCTAAAGATCCACGAATTAAGATCATAACAAAGGCAAATGGTGGCCTCTCTTCAGCTCGCAATGCCGGAATCGAAAAAGCTCAAGGAACCCTCATCGGATTTGTTGATTCGGATGATTATATTCATCCTAATATGTTTTATCTATTAGTTAACTCTATAAAAACATGGAAGAGTGACTTATCTGTTTGCGGTGTTCATATTTGCCCCGAAAATAAAAATACTGATAAAAATAGAGTTGAGAATTTCAAAAAATTCTTTTCTCTTCCAACTGCGGGGCACTATGCTACATGCACCTTTGCTTATAACTCACTCAACTGCTGCGCATGGAATAAAGTTTATAAAACTGATATCATCAAAAAAAACAACCTATCCTTCCCTGAAGGACTCCTTTATGAAGATAGCTGCTTTTTTAGATCGTATCTAATAAAATGCTCTACATTTTCCATTGTTCAAAATACGCTTTATCACTATCGTATTAGGGAAGGCTCCATCACCAGCTCACAGGGAGAAAACTCGAAAAAGATATGGGATCATTTCTGGTGTGTTGACGCTACCCTTGCAAGACTACTTGCTTCTGAATCCCATCTCATCTCCCAATGGATCCCCGAACTTGCTGCATTTGCATGCGTTGAATTTTTGAATACCTACTCTCTCATAAAAGAGAACGAGAAACATCAATTTTTGAAACTTGCCTCGGAGCTCATCATAAAAATCAAAAATGCATACCCCTCTCCACTCCCTCTATGCGATTCTATTTTCGACTGTATTTTGACGAACAAAATCCTTGATATTCCAATTAGTGATCTATGGTCACAAGCCCCTCTTCCTGATCCCACAGTAAGTCAATATACTACACTAGCGCTAGAACATCGCCCTAAAATCACCCATCCATTTCTTCATTGGCTTAAACGGCTTCGAGTAATGAACACATTACACTACCCACCAAAGAAAATAGACTAACCAACTTAATTCCAATGCCACCCCACCAATCTCAAAAAAAAATCCGTTACTTATTCCGAAACATAAGACAAAAAATAAAGCATGTTTTTGTATCGTGTGCCATCAAGATCCGGGAATACATAAAAAACTACCAGCTGACCAGATATCACAAGAGGCGTATCCCCTTTGTTTTCCTCTTTGGTGTACCATACCATTCAAACTTGGGCGACCAAGCCCAGACATACTGCATTGAAGCTTGGATCAGAAAACACATGCCTCATTATGGCATCAATATCAGCATGCTAACTACTTCAACGAATGAGAGATTAAACTATATTCGCCAGCATTTTAGGAAGGATGACATCATCCTTTGCCACAGCGGCTACCACATGACTGATTTATACAAAGAACAAGACGTATATCTCACATTGACTCAAATGTTCCCTGATGCATCAATCCGTATCCTTCCGCAAACAATTCACTATTTAAGTGAAGAAAACGCAATAAAAACGGCATCCATCTTGAATACTCACCCCAATTGCACCCTACTATGCAGAGATGAACAGTCTTATCGCACAGCTCAATCACTCTTCTCTGGGTGCAAACTATTCCTTTATCCTGATATTGTCACGTCACTAATAGGCAACTTCCCTCTCCTTCATCCATCCGAAAGGAACGGGGTTTTATTCTGCATGAGAAACGATAAGGAGGCCTTTTACTCTAAAGACGAGGTAGAGCAAATACGCCAAATCGTATCAGCCCAATACACAACGGACATGAACGACACCACCGTTGAGTTGGATGCTGACTACATAGCTGAAAATCGTCATCAAGTTTTGACGGAAACATTTGAATTATTCGCTCGCTACAAAGTCGTCGTAACCGATAGGTACCATGGCACAATTTTCTCGCTCATTGCAAATACACCAGTTATCGTGGTTAACTCGACAGACCACAAATTATCATCAGGAGTCAAATGGTTTCCTCCCTCGTTTAGCAATCATGTCTACCATGCTAGTGATATCTCCATGGTTCCTCAATTGATTGAAGAAATTGTAGCCAAGGGAGAATTACCCCAGCTACCTCCCCACTTCGTTGATAATTACTACAATGAAAAACTTGGCGAAACATTAAATCTCCCGATTCATGCTTGAAATATGCCCCCCTCATGACTGCACTGGCTGCTCCGCCTGTGCTTCTATTTGCGCATCAGGAGCCATCTGCATGACACCTGATGAATGGGGATTCCCACACCCCTCCATTGATCAGTCTCTATGCACCGACTGTGGAGCCTGCAAAAAGGTATGCCCTGCACTCAACGAACCTCATCGAACAGAAAGGCTCGATCCCGAAGAATTTTATGCTGCCTACCATAAAGATGAAAATATACGCATGGCATCCTCATCGGGAGGAGCATTTTCAGCGCTGGCTTCTGCCATTCTAAAAAATGGCGGAGTCGTCTGTGGCGCTTCATTTGACGAAGAATTTCGGAGAGTCAAACACATCATCATTGATCGTGAAGAAGACATGAACCTCTTGAGAACCTCCAAGTACACTCAAAGTTTCATGGGGGATTGTTTCAAGGAAATAAAAAAACTCTTAAAAGATGGCAAGCATATACTCTTCTCGGGCACCCCTTGTCAAACTGCAGGCTTACATCTTTACCTTCGGAGAGATTACCCCCATCTGATCACCATTGACATCGTATGCCATGGAGTCCCTTCTCCGGTTATTTTCAATGACTACATTTCATTCCTTTACGAAAAATTTCAATCTCCTGTAAGCCACTACACATTCCGAGACAAAAAATGGAGCTGGTATCGATTCAATATGAAGGCCGAAATGGCTTCTGGTGAAACCTATTACGGAACATGGGAAGGCGACCCTTATTTCAGAGGATTTCTGAATGATTATTTCCTGCGAGAATGCTGTTATACTTGCCCGTTCAGCAAGCATTTTCGCTACGCTGATATCACGTTAAGTGATTTTTGGGGATATGATCGTACTGATGGGGGATTCATTGATGACGACAAAGGAATATCCATGTGCATGTGTAGCACCCAAAAAGGAGCGAACCTACTCAACGAAGCAAAAAACGAACTAGTCTGGTGCATTCGTCCCAAGGAAATGAGCTTATCAAATGGAGGCTTTAATCCCAGAGAACAAACCACGCAGGGAAGGAAGCAATTCCTTGATCATTATCGTCAATTAGGATTTGAAAAAAGTATTGAACCTTATTTTTCTCCAGTTCCTATTGAAGAAAAATTTCAGAAAATTTATAGCTCTGGCAGACCAACATGGAACACGTGCATCGATGCCATTTTGGTAACTGGCATTAGTGGTGACGAGGCGGGGCAAAATCAAGTTTTGAAATCGCTTCAAAACTTGGCTCCTCTAGAAAAGATTCATTATATTTCAGCAACTGAAAAGACCCTTTCCTTCTCCAACGCCATTCGTCATGCCCTTTCACACCCCGAATGGAAGACGACACTCGTTATCGATGACGACACTCGGATTGATGAGAAAGCTCTCTTGGATTCGACTTATTTGCTCAATTCTTTCATTGAAAGCAATTCCACGTGGGATATGATCTACTTAGGCTGGGATCAAGTGCCTCAGCGTATATCTATCTCGCTCAAACCAGATCGAACCTCACTTTTTATAGGCCTAAAAGATGGAGTATCAGGTACCTTTGACAGCCTTATCAATCAG
>F157a_European_Toad__coassemble_53_pt1 | contig 17899 bp, 17 predicted proteins | sample F157a_European_Toad__metabat2_high_PE_005 | metagenome-assembled genome bin F157a_European_Toad
CTTCCGCTGAATAACGAGCCATTGTCTCAAGTGGCACGGCTTTTGTGTCCAGAGTTCCCTTCTCCTCTCCCGGCGGTGCGATATCAGCCAGTTTGATCGTTTCGTAGCGGAGCATGCTTTCGGCTAGAGCATCCATTCCGTGCTTCATCCCAGGGGAAAGAAGGGAATGGGCGAGCATGGAATCAAAAAAAGGACCTTCTACATGAATCCCTTGAGTTCTCAAAACCTGAAAATCGAACTTCAGATTATGTCCAATTTTTTCAGAAGAGGAGGCAAACAAGGAGCGAAAAGACTCCATGTCATCGGGGGAATCAATAGGAACATACCATGCCTTTCCCTCTCCAATGCAGAATGAAACGCCAAGCAGAGAATCAGACAAAGGGTCCAATCCGGATGTTTCCGTATCAAAACACCATGAATCTGCTTTCTCCAGTTCCTTCGCCAATTTTCTCCGTTCATCTGGCGTTTTCACAATTTGGTAATCGTGAGGAATATCGTTAATCGTCGTTAACGGTGATGATTCAAATAACTCCATTTGCCCGGATTCATTCGCAGGAGGAAGTGTTTCTGAAGGAAGGGATACGGAAGCTTTTTCGACAGGCTTCCGGAAAAAATCCGGCTCTTCATGGAGATCAGTCTTTGTTTTCTCTGTTTTTTCTTTCCCTAATACTCGGGCTCTGATTCTGCTTAGATCGTGCTTCCGGCAGAAATCCTCCAACTGATTGCGATCGGGCATCTGCCTTGCCAAATCATTCAAGGATAGATCAAGTGGTACATGGCAATCTATCGTCGCCAATTTCTTGCACAACCTTGCCAAGCCTGCATTCTCTTCGACTGTTGTTTTCCGTTTTCCTTTCAGCTGATGTGTATTTGCCAAGAGGTTCTCCAGAGAGCCAAACCGGCTGATCAGCAATTTTGCAGTCTTTTCGCCGATTCCCGGAATCCCCGGAATATTATCAGCAGAATCCCCCATAAGAGCCAGAAGATCAATAATTTGATCCGCTCTTTGAATCTCCCATAATTCACAAAGTTTAGGTAGATCAATAATCTCATGATCCGCACCGCGTTTTCCGGGTCTCCACAGAAAAGTATTCCCGGAAATCAACTGCCCCAAATCCTTGTCGGCGGATACGATGTAGGAATCAGAAGAGCCTGTTTCGCCTGCAATACGGCATAAAGTTCCTATGGTATCGTCTGCTTCGTAGCCATCAAATCTCAGAACGGGAATGCGAAATGCTTCAAGCATTGCTACTATTTCGGGGATTTGGCTTCTGAGATCATCTGGCATGGATTCTCGGTTTGCCTTATAGGCGGGAAATTCAAGATGCCGTGGAGTGGGTGCCGATGTGTCGAAGCAAGCAACGATATGAGTAGGTTTCTCTTGATCAAGAATGGATAGAAGAGTGTTCGCAAACCCTAAAATTGCAGAGGTATTCTCTCCCTTTGAGTTGCGGATTGGATTCATAATGAATGCAAAATAAGCTCTGTATGCCAGAGCCATGCCATCCAGAATAAATAAACGGTTCTGAGCGGGAGATGTCATCATTGAGAAGCCTATCAAGGGGGGCGGCTTCATGCAATGATTATAGGCTATTCGTACCATAAAAATGGCAGCCTCCATGAGGAGGCTGCCAAAAAACAAATAAACGATAAGGTAGAGAAATTTATCCGAGGATCTTGTCCTGGATTTCTTCTGCCCTAGTACGCAAAGCGTCAAGCTTGGCGGTTAATGCTTCCAACTCGGCAATCTGTTCGAGAATTCCGGCAAGTTCACGCAATTCGCAAGGGCTTTCAATATGGAAAGACTTTTTGCGAGAAGACTCTGACTTGCTACCAAGCTTGCGGCCGGGCTTCTTTTTGGAAGCTCTAACCCAGCTTGAAACAGTCACCGAGCTGACACCGAATTTCTCCGCTGCTGCCTTTTGGGCTCCACGGGAATGCGTTGCCTTGTGCTGGACGATGAATTCAAGGATATTAGCCTTTTCTTCAGCAGTGTATCTTTTTGCCTTTTGTTTGTTTGAACTAGTCATATGAATAAGATGTGTGAAATATGTGTAAAAAAATTGGAATATTCAAGAAAAAAGTTTAATTGACTTGTTTTTATAAATATTGAAACAATAATAATTATCTTACTATCATATTGTTGTGATGATATATGTTCATGTTTTGAGCAAATGTCATCCTGCCTTATAAAACTGGCGTGGATAAGATTTCTCACAATTTTCGCCGAAGAAAATATTCTCTGATTGCAATGACATCAAATACGACTTTAGCGATATCAAGCTGTCTAAGGCGTTCATGAGCCGATATTTTAATAATGACTCTTGCCTCAAAAGTCTGAATTGCCTGATATAATGAGAATTTTGGCTTAACTGAAAATTCAGTTATTTCAGAAATTATTGAGAAACGAGGAAAGATGGATGGCCTGATCTGAATTTCTTGCTTCACATGGGCGAATTGATTGAACATAGTCATGCCCATGAATAATTGGTTAGGGATACTGATTTGCCTGGGAGGCTTTCTTTGCGTCACCGGGTGTGGCGACAAGGAGGAAAGGCAAGCGAAGTATGCCGAAAAGAAACCTGACCCCAAACCTTTGGAAAGAACCTTTACTCCTCCTGTCCCCTCTGTCCCTAAATTACCGGATGAAAAAATTTCAGGATCTGTAATGGCTGAGTATAAAGGCGAAGAAATCAGCCAGATTACAGGGATATCGGGGAAAAAGGTTCTTCTTGTATTCTACTCGCCATGGTGCTCGCACTGCGCGAAATTTCGCACGTCACTTGTTGATTATGCAACAAAGCAGAAGGGAGCGGCTCTTGTGGTGACAGTCAATGCAGACAAGTACGATTCCCTTTCACGGGAATTCAGAGTAGATGCCGTTCCCAAGACGATTATCTATGCAGAGGGGATGAAATTGAGGGAAATGGTTGGAAATGTAAGCGAGCCAAGACTCGCTGAACTAATTGATGAAACATTCTTGAACAAGTAATTGATTTTGCCATGCCTATACGAAGTGACGGAGAAGGGACTAGGAAGCGTATTCTGGATGCGGCAAGTTCCATATTTGCAGAAAAAGGGTTTCGGGGAGCTTCCAATCAGGATATCGCCCGGGCTGCGGGAGCGAATGGAGCTTCAATCAGTTATTACTTCCGGGACAAGGCAGGCTTGTACCTTGAGGTTTGGAAAGCTTCCCAGTCCCGCTCCTTTTCGATTTATTCCGCAGTTCTTGAAGGGAAGCCGGAAAATATGGGCAGGAGTGCTCTCATGGAACGACTGATTTCTATTATGCGCTCCGTCCATGAATGGGCTATTGATGATGAAAGCATAGACAGCTTGATCATTTTTGACGAAATGGCAGAAGAGACCGGAATTCTCGGAGATTTTAGGAATGACATGGTTCTTTCCTCCTTGATGCAGGAGATGGAAAAGCTCATAGGAAATCTCCTTGATAATTGCCACAATAAGCTCTTTCTTCAGCGTTTTCTGCCGCACGTTTATTTGTCATCCATTCGTTGTTGTTATGAAAGAAATGCTAGTGGTATGGGTGAATTGCAGTCGGGAAACATTCTTGAGAGCCTGTTGGAACTGGTGATCAACCCACTCAATGAGCTAACTTCGTCCGCTTCTTTTACTCAGACGCTCAAATCGTCGTCTTCAGGTCGAAAGGGCAAATTAGGTCATCTGTCTCCCCAGATGGAACTGGGCGTGACTGATGAAGTAGCATTTGAGCTGAAGCACCCGACAAGGGAGGAAATTGTTTTGCAGGAAGAACGAATCAAGGCAAAACAGGCAGAATTGGAGCAGGAAGAAAAGGAAGAAATCACTTTTACTCTACCTCCCACTCTTATTCAGAGTGAAGAGCAAATGGAATTGTTCCATTAATTCTTTTCCTCCTTACTTGGAATCTCACGGATGAGCACAAGCCGAAACCCAATGGAGGGCGAGGCTTTGCTCGTCGGGACTGGTGTTCTTGCCGTTTTCTCTAACTGCCCGGGGCGGAAGGAAAGGTAATTACCTCCTCTGACAACGCCGTTATTGCGGAACTTGAAGTTCGGTGGCCCTCCAAATTCATCGCTGGTCCACTCCTGAACATTGCCGTCTATATCGAAGAATCCTTTGGAATTGGGAGAGAAAGAAGCAACGGGAGCAGTAAAGGGATACTCGTCTTCATAATGGATAATAACGCGCGAAGAGGGTAATTCATCGAGTGCTGAAACATCTGCAAAGTTTCCAGTTTTTCTGGAAGGCGGCCATGATTCGCCCCAGAAATAAAGCCCCGGGCGAGTCGCGGAATACAGCGATCTGTCATAGGGAGTTTCTCCTTTTTCTTCATTCACCCCTGCCATCAAACTCCATTCTTCATCGGAAGGAAGTCTATAGGAGTCTGTCTTCTCAATCAGGCGGGCTTTTCTTTCCTTTTCGGTAAGCCATGCGGCGAAACGCTCCGCATCGTCTCTCGTCATGTTGACGGCAGGATGGTCATCTCCTTGCTTAAACACCGTTTTTTCAGGTTGTTTATGATCTGTTTTTTTTAGAAAAAATTTATAATCTTTGGCGCGAACTTCATGCGTTTGTGCCAGGGTTTTATCCTTGAGTGGGATGAATCCCATTCCGATTCCGTTCACCCATGGTTCGGAAAAGACGACCGAATGGTCTTTTTCCAATTGAAGGGATAAATCAAGACCTTCCGGATCAAGTCCATTGCGATTGATCGGAGCATAGCCCGGCAATTTGATCTCGATCGAATAGGGAGAACGTGGAATGGAACGGTTTTCGAGAGGAGTCCTCCCAATCAGAGAATTGTTCAAAAAGACTAAAGCTCCTTCTGGAGATGTGCGTATTGTGACGGAAGTTTGGTGAATTTTCGTCACGGCGAGTCTATACGCTTTCAGCTGATCTCCATCCGAGGCAAAGCCAGGAACTTCCTTGGCTGAAATGGTAAATTCCTTGCTGAGAATGCCCTCCTTTTCGCAGCGCCTTGTCAGCCATGCGAGATAGGATGCCATTCCTTCCGGCGTTATCATGACAATACCCTGGGAATTCTTTACGGAAGATTCGGAGATGAATTGGTGGGGGATATTCCGAGCATCCTTCTCTTCATTGAGAAATTGACCAAAACACGCTGCTGTCAGAGGAGAGGCAGACTCATGACTAGCCCCTTCCGGGAGATACACCATGCCGGAGGAATCAACCCAATTCTCTCCATCTCTAGGCGGATTGTAAGGATTAAGCTCTCCTCCGAGGGAAAGAGTATCATTAGAGGGAATGACACCGGACTCCTTCCAGTCTGCAAACCCATCTTTTTTTAGAGTAAAAAGAATATGCTGCCCGGCTTTCATGAGGATAGGGCCATAAGGAGTCTCATCTACATAATTACCAAGAGAGTCGTAGATCGATGCTCCACTCGGAACGGAAGAAATGAAGACATAGCCATTTTTGACTCGGTCAGGAGGTGGCTCTTCGTCTTTTTTCAAGGATACGGAATTATTTTCCCCTTGATTCCAGTCTAACCATTTTTCTGAAATTCCCGTTATTGCCAGGAGGGAAATACAACCTCCCGCCACAGCGGACAAGAAAATCTTTGTCGTCCCATTCATGCGCCTTTTCTTTCGAGGGCGTTTGAATTTCGGGTGGACCGAATACCCTCGCAGGGAATCAAGGGCTTCTGCGAGAGCCTCAGCAGTAATAATAGAGCAATGATCTAGCCGGGGTTCGGCTGCAGCGCAGATGACATTATTAAAATGCAGCCACTTTTTTCGTGGCGTGTCGGAGGGAAGCACATCTGGCAATTCGGGGAAATCGAGCCTGTCCTTTCCTGTGCTTATTTCATAAAGAACCTTGGCGAGCGCATAAACATCCGCCCGTCTCGTCCCCGGACCATCAGGGGGAATGAATCCTTCCGTTCCGACGAAACTGCGCTGATCGCGAAGAGCTACTAGCCCGATATCTGCCAGCTTGGGGCGGCCATTAACGAAAATGACATTGGCGGGCTTGATATCCCGGTGAGTCAAATTCTTACTATGCAAATAGATTAGTGCGTGAGAAAGCTGGCTTCCTACCTCAAGACAATAGTCCAGAGGGAGAGGTTTGCCGCCCGCCAGCCTTTTATCGGTTTGAAGCGTGCGGGGAATATATTCGGCAGCATTGATGTGAACTCCGTTTTGGGCATCATCCCCAAGCTCCATTACATAGTAGTAGAGCTGACTGGGCGCATCCTTCCTGCCTACATGGAGAATGTGGACGAGACCGGGGTGATTTCGTGCGATGGGCTCGTAATGCTCAATTCCCTCGAACTCACGGTTGAATGTCCGCTCGTCATCGAAATCGTCTCTCCAGACGATCTTGACGGCTCTCCATGCTCCAGTCAGGGATACGGCAAGCCAAACCTCACCGTAGGCGCCGCTCCCTATCTGGCGGACGATTTCATGATCAGGAATTTCCGGAATAGGTCGCATCGCCCTTCCCGGAGGGATGGGGGGAAGGGGAATAGGGGAGGGTGATGCGTCCATGATTACTTAGCTCTCCGCTCAGGAAATAACCCCAAGATTTTTGCCTACCTTGCAGAAGGCTTCAATTGCCTTATCAAGCTGTTCCTTTGTGTGTGCTCCCGAAATTTGAGTGCGAATACGAGCCTGATTTTTGGGAACGACCGGATAGAAGAAGCCTACGGCGTAAACACCTTCCTTCAGCAACTCTTCCGAGAACTTCTGTGACAGAGCGGCATCGCCCAGCATAACAGGTGAAATCGGGTGATCCTTACCGGAGATCGTGAACCCTGCACCGGTCATGGCGGAGCGGAAATAAGTAGTATTCTGTTCGACACGGTCGCGGGCTTCCGTCGACTCTTCAAGCATTTCAAGAACCTTGATGGAGGCGGCGGCAATCGCAGGCATAATGCTGTTGGAGAAAAGATAGGGTCTGGAACGCTGGCGAAGAATATCAATGATTTCCTTGGGCCCCGAGGTATATCCGCCTGAAGCGCCACCCAGCGCTTTGCCGAGCGTACCTGTCGTAATGTCGATTTTACCAAAGATCCCGCAGTATTCGTGTGTTCCTCGTCCTGTCTTGCCGAGAAACCCTGTCGAGTGGCAATCATCGAAATGGAACAAGGCATTGTACTTGGTGGCAAGAGACTGAACCTTGTCCAGTTGGGCGATAATACCATCCATGGAAAACACTCCGTCCGTAGAGATCAACTTTACCTTGGCTCCGTCGGCATCGGCCTGCTGAAGCTTGGCTTCAAGATCCGCCATATCATTGTTATTGTAGCGGTAGCGTTTCGCCTTGCACAGACGAACGCCATCAATAATGGAGGCGTGATTCAGGGAATCGGAAATAATGGCATCATTTTCTCCAAGCAAAGACTCGAACAAGCCGCCATTGGCATCGAAGCATGACCCGTAAAGAATCGTATCTTCGGTTCCGAGAAATTCACTCAATTTTTCCTCAAGCTGCTTGTGAAGAGTCTGCGTTCCGCAGATGAACCGAACCGATGCCATACCAAACCCCCAGCGATCGATGGCATCCTTTCCGGCTTTCATCACTTCCGGGTGATTGGCAAGCCCCAGATAGTTATTAGCGCACATATTGATAACGCTACTGCCGTCTTTCAAGATTACTTGGGAATACTGCTGCGAATCGATGAAACGTTCGTTTTTGTAAAGACCCTCAGTGCGCAGGGTTTCCAAAGAGTGCTGGAGATTATTTTTAAATTCGGGTGAAAACATGATATTACCAGTTGCTGAGTAAATAAGAGAAAGAGGTCTGAGCCTCCTTGCTCCGGGACAACATACAGCAATCCGGCAAGGAAGTGAAGGGAGATTTGATCCGGAAATAACTTTCTCTTCGAACAGAATATTCTTCAAGTTCGAGAAAAAGTGAAACTTTTTAAAAAATGTGGTGTAGTAGATAATGGTACTCTTTATTTTCATCCAACCCCTCAATATTTTTTATGATGAGCACAATCACCCATTTATCGGTCTCGTCTCTATTTCGGTCTATTGGCTTTATTAGTCTAACCAGCCTGATTGCTGTCTTCCCAGCCCAGGCTCAGGAGAAAATGACGGAAGACGCTAAAAAGGAAGCAATGGAATGGATCAAGCAGGTCGAAGCAGGCTATCTTTCGGAAAGTGCCCTTCGTATCAAAAGAGCCGAAGCAGCTATTCTTACTGCCTGCGGCAGTGAAAACGCAGCGATGAACCTTTATGTAGAAGCCATGAAATCCCGAATGTTGAATACATCATCCATGGTGTCCAGGATGTTCAGTAGTGGTCGAGGCGTGTGGATGATGGGTGCTCGAGGGGCAGGAAGGAATGGTGGGGGATCATCGAACAACAATCAGTCGCCCAGCTCCATGTTTTCCGCATGGAGGAAGGCAAATACGGGGAGCAACGCCAGACCCGGGCTCAAAAAGGCACTCCAACTTCAATTCAAATGGCTGCTTCTTACCATCAAAAAGAGCGAAGCTGAAAAACGGGAGCAAGATCTTGATGTCAGGGGAAGTGTAATGACGATCTTAGACGAATATGTTGCCAATGCGAAGGACGTTGCAGAAGCGATGTCTTTTGCAGCCAGTTCGGCAGGGATTGTAAGGGAACATCTGGACATAGCCGATCTCAGACCCCAAAAAATGCCTGATTCCCTCTCCAATATTGAAGGTATTTATGCGCAAGTTCTATGCGAACCCTACAAGACGGCTAAAGATATCGAAGGGTTGAGAAAAATGTGGCAGAAGAGAATAGCCTCAGAGCTGGCTATCCTCAATGCCTTGAATGCGAATAATAAAGACACTAAAAATAGCGCAACAGAGGCGGCTCACTTCATGCTGAAACGCCAAATGGAGAGAGAACGCGAATGTTATGAAATAGGGGACGAAGTTCAAGCTGTCAACAATTTGAAAAAAATCATTGTGACGATGCGTGAACCCTCTGATAAACAATCGGCAATAAAAATGATGAAAGATATGGTCAGTGGAAAGAAAGCAGAATCATCTGCTGGAGATCGCCAAGGAGGAAGATCAAGGAGATAATTATCAATACTATGGTGTGAATAAAATACTTTCCGAACCTTGTATTTTGTAAGAATTAATTATAATTCACTCGATGGAAATAGTTAGATAAGTTAAATTTCTAGTCTTTTACTACTTTTAGTAATGTTTATCTCTCTTCGAAAAGAGGGATAAACATGGTTTTTGACTAAGGAGGGGTAGTTATGTATTCTTGTTGAGTAAAATATCCAGGTCATTCTTTGTTCGAATGACCTTTTTCATTCGAGTCTAAAGGAATGGATATCTTTTGGTTTACTGGTTATTTCCTAACAATGTGGAGCATGAACAGATTTTAAAAGCATTGAGGTTAAATATTATTGTCGAAAAAAACAGAAAGTAAAATTCATCTTCAAGATAAACAAAATAATGTTAACTGTATGAATTAAAAATCGTATATTCCAGTCTTCTATGGATATTGAGCATACGATAACAGATAAAAAGGTGGAGGCAGCTCACCAGATACTTGAAGGGTCTGGGATTGATTTGGTCGAAGCGGCTATACTTGTCAAAGAATTGATGCGTGAATGCAAGGGGCGTGGAGATGTTCTTAAGCGGGCTCGAATGGGAATTCGCCTTGGAGCGGACGCATTGAAAAAAAACGGTCAGAGCGCCACATTTGAAAAAGCCTTGGAAGAAACCTTGAGATCAAAATCCCATCGGAGGGTTCGTACCCTCCAAGATGTCAAATACACAATGGAAAAACTTTTGAGGGAATGCCCCGGTTTAAAGAAACGCAATGTCAGATTTATTACGGCAGAGGAATGCCAGACTTATCTGGATCAGGGATTTTCAACGGAAAGGCAACGCCATAAAGGAAGGGTTATTCTCAATGGTATTTTTTCGATGGCATTGAAAAGAGGCTGGTGTGAGGAGAACCCCATCACCAAGGTGGATGTGCCATCGTTCCTTGAGAAGGAAATTCATTCTCTATTGATCGAGGAAATTGAAGCCTTACTGACTATCTCTCTGCAAATAGAGTTTTCTTCATGTGCTGCCGGGTTAGGTTTGATGTTGTATGGTGGTATACGACCAACGGAATTAATGCGCCTTAAATGGAGCGATATTAATCTGAAGGAAAAAATTGTCAGCATTCTGCCCGCACACAGCAAAACAGGCGGAATGAGGCATGTGACGATTCATCCGGTGTTGGACAGGTGGTTAAGACCTTTTTACAGCGCACGAAACCTTGATTCATCTATATGTATTCCTTCATGGCAATTTATCTGGAAGGATTTGAGAAAGGAGGCGGGATGGGGTACTGGAAAGGGACTGAGACCTTGGCCGCAGGATTGCCTGAGGCATTCGTATGCTTCCTATCATGCCAAATACTTCAGGAATTTTCCCGAACTCCAGATTGAGATGGGGCATAGATCTTCCGCTTTGTTGAGAACCCGGTATTTGAATATGAGGGGAGTCACCAAGGAAAGCGCAGAGCGTTTCTGGAAAGGGATTCTGTGAAGTAGCTCTTATGAACTCAAGTGCTCAATCAGGATATTAAGTCCAATTGCAATCAGGGTAAGGCCTGCCGCATATTCCAGAATCTTAATTGGAATTCGGTGGCAGGCTTTTGCCAGATGAAATCCTGAAAAGGCACAGATGAAGGTAATAATTCCGATGATGATGCCGGGAAAAATGGCAGAAGAGCAGGAGAGAGAGCCGTTGCATGTGCCGTGAAGCATGATATAGAGAGACGCTCCTGCGACAAAGGCATCGATGCTGGTAGCTATCCCGATGACGCAGAGTATTTTGAAGGATAATTTATGAAGTTGGGGTGAGTCCTCTTCCTTGCCACATGCGTCAAAAATGATTTTACCACCGAGCAGGGTGAATACTCCAAATGCAATCCAATGGTCAAAGGAGGAGACGTAGTAATGAACCGTGCCAGATAGGAGAAATCCAAGAACAGGCATGATGAATTGCCCGAATCCTGTTGCCGTCGCCAATGCAAGGCTGTTGCTCATTCTTTGCTTTTTCAAGACGGCTCCATAGGAAAAGGAGACGACGAAAGCATCGACGGCAAGGGCAAGTCCGAGCAGAATGATATTGAGAAGCGGCATAGTTTGGGGGAGGCATCATCTGGCATATGAGCGATAAATCAAGTCAATAGCCATAAATTAGTCCCTCGTCGGCTCTGAGCCAGTCTCTTTTTTCTGTCTATCAAGCAAAGCTTGAAGATGCTTTGCTTGATAGATGGCTAATCTCGTTATTTTACGGATTTGACGGTGTTTTTCTCTGCGGAGTAGGCAGGGGAGGCGTCTCGGGTGATGATATCCTGCAAGGTTGCATTTTTGTTGCCCTTGCTGTTGATAAAGGTGTTTCCAGTTATCTTGACGTTCCCTGTGCTTTTCAGCGAAATAGCTTGCTTGCCTTTGAGTTCAAAAATGTTGTTGGTGATGTTGATGCCGGAGTGCATTGGGCTTTTTTCATCCCTTTTTCCATTTTCCGGGTGGAAGTTGATGACCGGTTCTCCGCATTCGATGAAGCGGTTGTTGCGGAGGGTCAGGTTTTTTACTGCGCCGGATTCGAACCATGAATTGGCATCCGCCGCGACCAGGATGGCGGACATACCGGTGCGGTTAAAGATGCAGTTTTCAATGAGAATGGGCTTTCTGGTTGAGAGGAGGAAGCCGCGCGTGGGGATAGCGTCAACGATGCAGTTTTTAACGTGAACGGAGGGTGTCCATGTGATGTTCTCAATGACGTCGTTTTCCTTCCGTTCTCCCGGAACTGGGGAGTCGAGGGTCAGCATCATTTCTCGTTCGTTGATGAGTTTCGCTTCCTTGACACGTGCTTTTCCGTAAGGAAGGAGTGTTTCATGGCTGACGAATTCGATCTGATCTCCGGTGACGAATGCTTCAAATCCAAAGGTTTGCGGGTGAATGAAACGAACTTTGACTTCCTTAGGAGAGGGGACGTCGACAATTCTCAGATAAGTGCCATGGATGTTGATGGCATCGTCATTAGCTCCATTGAAATGAGTTCCATCGACGATGATTTTTCCTCCACAACCGGAGAAGTGAAGCATATCGGCCCAGGCGGCGCAGGTTCTGCCAGAACCTTTGGAAGGACCGAATTCGAGGTTTTTAAAGGAGATGTTTTTGGTGAATTGGTTGATGACGCCCATGCCGTGCATGTAGTGGAATTTGACGTTGATCCAGAAAATATTTTCCGATCGGTTGCAAAAAACTCCGCAATAATCTCGGCGAGTATCTCGGTTTTGGTAGGTGACGCCTTTCTCAAAGCCGGGGTTATTGGAATAGGTGACTTTTAGTTTTCCCGGGGAGATTTCTTCCGCCTTGTCGATTCCCCCAAGCGGAGAGCCGGAGCGGACGAGTGTTTCGGGGTTTCGTTTGTATGTTTGACCGTATCCGCCTGCGTTCATCTTCCACCCTTCTCCGATCCAGACGACTTTTCCGTTTTCAAGGGCGTAGTCCGAGTCCTTGTGAATGGAGATGATGGCATTCTTGTCATGAACTTCTTCTGCGGTGTATTCGGAAAGTGTCGGTCGTTTGTAATCGAAGCCTATTCCGGAAAGAACGACATTGCGGGAATTTTTCAGATGGACTGTCATCATTTTTCCCCTGCAAAGGAAGAGGGCTCCAGTGCCTTCAATTCGAAGATTTTTGACGTTCTCCATATCCATGGCGATGGCCTTATCTTCGGTTGAAGCATCGTTGGTGTTGGAGATTTGAAGTTTTCTCCTCAAGAGCTTATCAGGCATCCAGTCATACTTGCCGGGGGCAAATTTGACGATAACTGGCTTTTTATCCGTTCCGCCGCCTGATAAGGAGAGTGATTCAGTGAGGTTTCCAGCGGAGGTAATTTCTACTCGGTCACCTGGGGCAAGAATTAGCTTGTTGAGGGGGGCGAACGTTTTCCATGGCGATTGGGCAGTTCCGCTGCTTTCATCGTTCCCCTTGTTCGGAGAAATGACGTAGGTTTTGTTGCCTGGCGATGGAGTTCTTTCTTCAGCAAAAACTGGAGAGAACCAGATTGAGCAGAAGGCAAATAGAAAATATATCACTGTACGTAATGTGACGGGTTTTCCAGAAGAAACAGGGAACTTAGTCATAAAGGAATGTTGTGTATGCGTGAGGATGAAAGAATAGGGAATCATACGGACAAGGGAAGGAATTTCATCATAATTCATGAATTTTTGCTTCTGCGTCAGGTTTTCTTCCTGCATGTACGTGATTCGCGTCTTGAATTAATGGTGGAGTTAGATTAGAAAACAGGGCACATGGTCGAGTCTGGAATGCATCAACATTTGTCTCAGCGCATAGTCGCGGGGGCAGCCATGCAGAGAAAACTTGCGATTCTCCAAGCTTCTGGAATGGAGCTGGATCACTTGATCCGGGAGATCGTTGATTCAAATCCTGTTCTCGAAATGCAGTCTTCTGATGAAGCGGTTTCAATCGATCTGCTGGGTGATGAATCAGGGGATGATGGAGATACGTGGGAGGATAGGTCGAAGGGCGATTATTATTATGAATCTCTCGTCGCACCCGAAACGCTGGCTTCTTCACTCAAGGAACAGATATTCCATTCATCTCTCCCGGGTGAGATTGAACATGCCGTATGCCTGATGATTGATTCCCTTGATGATCGTGGTTTTTTCGAGGAAGCTCCTGCTGTTATTATGGAGACTCACGGAATCTCTGCGGATGTGGGTGAGGCCGCCTTGTTGGCACTCAGAGATATGGAGCCGGCAGGTGTTGGTGCGGTAGATGTGCGGGGTTCTTTGCTCATTCAATTATCACGTGAGGGGGAGCAGGGTTCTCTAGCCTTCCTTCTGGTCGAATCATGCTGGGACGATTTGGTGAAACATCGGTATGATGACGCCGCCTCGACTCTTGGAGTCGAGCGTTCCGATGTTCTTGAAGCTCTGGAACGTATCAAGAGGCTCAATCCCGATCCGGGGGCTAACTTTCGTTCCGGAACTAATCCCTACATCACGGCTGACGTGATTGTAGAGCGGAATGAAGTCGGGGAGTGGGATGTTCGTTTAACCGGGACGGGGGTTCCTGTGTTGAGCGTCAATGATGATTATAAGGAGATCATGGCGGAAAGCTCAGATAATCCGACCTTGAGGGAATATCTGAAAAAGGCATTTTCCGAGGCCAGGGAATTAATGAATGATTTGTCTACTCGGCAGGAAACTATTCTCAAACTGGCATGGATTCTCGTTTCACGGCAGCGGGATTATTTTGACCAAGGGATCAAAGGTCTTAAGCCTCTTGGGATGGAAGCGGCGGCAGAAGAACTGAACGTTAGCATTTCGACCGTTTCCCGTGCAGTTTCAGGGAAGTATTTGCTTGGTCCATGGGGGTATAGGGAGTTGAGAACTTTTTTTTCATCGGGCGTAGAGAAGAGATCATCCTTGAATGATGGAGGAGAGTCCATGGCGATGGAAGCCGTTCAAAGCCTCATTCTCGATATGATCAAACATGAAGATGCCTCCCATCCTTTGAGCGATGCAGTCATTGCAGAGAGGCTTGCGAGTGAAAACGGATTGAAAATTTCCAGACGAACGGTCGCCAAATACAGGGATTTGATGAAGATTTTGCCTGCGTCTCTGAGGAAGGCGTGATCAAATAATTTCGACATAAGCACCTTCATTCACCATTCCGAGCAGTTCGCTCATATTTTCCGGTGAAAGTCTGATACATCCTTTTGATGCCGGGGTTCCCAGTAAATCGGTGTGATGAGTGCCGTGGATATACACGTAGCGCTCCTTGGTATTGGCATTTTCCTTGTCGAGTCCGTCGAGCCAGAGAATACCGGTCAGGATGAAGTCTGTTTCTTCCGTCGTTCCTTCCGGAAGTGTTGATGGCCACGAACCACAGGGGATTCTGGAGTGAAAAATTGTGTGGATTCCTTGATTTGACGTAATTTTAGAACAGACATGAAATTTTCCCCAAGGAGTTTTTCCCGATCCGTTTTTAAAGCCCATCCCGGCTTTTCCCGTCGATATGGGATACTGACGTACAGGCTTGCCGAGATTGTCCAAGACTGTCATGTGTTGATTCATCGAATCAACAACGATGTGGAATGGATTATTCATGAAAATGAAGAGGAAGGAATCTTGACTTATTCTTTGAAAGAGCTTATTAGCGACTTCGTTTTACTATGGCTATTATGGCTGCTCCCCGCCCCAAAATCAAATCCGTTATTTTCGATTCTTCGGATATTCTTTTACAGTACGGAGTCACCTTGATTGCTAGTGGGGCGCATACTTCCCGCGTCGTTCGCAATATGTCTCGAATCGCCGAAGCATTCGGGTACAGAGTGGCTATTACCATTTTCCAGCACACGATTATCATGTGCGCCACCGACAAGGAAGACGGGTCGGTACGCCAGACTTTGGTGACGAAGATCAATTACCAGCCTATTAATTTCAAAACGATTTCCCTGTTGTCGAACCTGAGCTGGGAAATCGGGGATAACCATTTGACGGTTCATGAGTTCAAGCAACGCTACAAGGAGATCATCAGCAAACCGCGCCTTTCACGGTGGATCGTTCTTTTTTTCGTAGCTTGTGCCAATGCCTCTTTTTGCCGATTGTTTCAGGGAGATATCCAAGCGGTTCTTGTTGTCTTTGTCGCGACCCTTGCCGGATTTTTCCTTCGTCAGGAATAGATCAAGAGAAAGACTAATCCGATGATTTCCGTGACGGCATGTTCTTTCATTGCCTCACTGATTGGTGCGGCAGCTCTTTATTTCAAGCTGGGAGATACCTCGAGCGTCGCGCTGGCTTCAAGTGTGCTCTTCCTGATTCCGGGCGTTCCTCTTATCAATTCGGTGATTGATATCCTTGAAGGGTATACCTTAATGGGTATTTCCCGAATGGTCGGCTCGTTTATTATCATCATCTGTATTGCTCTTGGGCTTGCCGCAACCCTTTATTTCTTAAAAATCCACTCAATATGATCTATACGGAATTTGTTCAGCCCGTCCTGTTGGACGGCTTGTTTGCCGCTATTGCAGCAGTTGGATTTGCGCTCATTTCAAATCCGCCCAAAAGAGCCGTGCTGGCGTGTGCGCTTTTAGCGGCAGTCGGGCATGCGCTTCGTTATGGGCTGATGGGATATGCAGGTGTTGGGATCGTCGTTGCAACCGGGCTTGCCGCCTTTTCCATCGGGTTAATGAGCATTTTTTTCGCTCGGCGGAGTCATTGCCCGGCGGAGGTATTTTGCTTCCCCTCTCTGCTTCCCATGATTCCGGGAATGTTCGCCTACCGATCCATTCTGGCTCTCATGAATATTGTGCAGGAAACCGGAGACCAAAAGCACATTCAGGAGGCTATCGTTAGTTTCTTTGACAATGGCATCAAGACGGTTAGCATTATGCTGGCTCTGGTTGTGGGCTTGACCTTGTCAATTTGCCGGGAAAAGTCATTCATGCTTACCCGACTGAAGAAGACCAAGAGTGCAGACTAAATAGTCTCTATTTCGAAAAAATTCCCGTGATTTCTGCGATATGGAGAAGGTGGAAGTCTCAGTCGAGATACTACTTTTCGCAGATATCTTAGTCGGGGGAAAATATAAAAAAATCTGCCGTCACTATTTTGTGTGCGGCAGATTTTTCTGTATTCTGAATATCTATTGTATAGTTAATCTTCTTTACTAATAAGTTTGGGGGAATACTGTTTTTCCAGTGCCTTTATTCTATTTTTGGATTTAGATATTTTTTTAAATTTTTTGTAAATTTCAGTCATGTCGAAATACACCGTATTTATTTTGCGCTGATCATTTTTCAACAAAAACCCGAAAAGAAAACGACCTTTATTCTTAGTAAATGAATTACCGATTAATTTATAATCTTCATAGTGCTTTCTAATATATTCTTGTTGCTCGTATTCTACCTGATCATAGTTTTTGAATTGATCAGGATTCCATGCAATCGGGTTAGAGTAAGCTCCCAAGGGAGAGGTTTCCTCCGAGAGAACTATTTCCTGTTTTCCGAAAGATAGACTAATCAACGATGCAGAAGAGCATCCCAATACTAGAATAATAATTTTTGATAACGTTTTCATTTTTTTATTTTAATTTATTGTTCGTCAAATGTACGGCATTTTCTTTTTTCACATTGTTTTTCCAGTTCTTCATCAGCATGAATGCTTGTTTTTTCTTCAGCTACATCTATTATAGCTGAATAATCTTCAATATAATTGCAATTTTTTAACAATTTTTTTCTCTGCGGTCAAGTAGAGATTTTTAGATGATAGGTTATCCATACAAAGATCGATAAAGTACATCTGTCGGAAATTCAAAGTAGCAGTGCGGATTCTGCTGGCTTACTGAGACACTGTCGGAATTTCGGAGTTGGAGAGAAAATATTTTGTGAGATGCGGGATAGATGATTATAATGGGATCATGCTAAAGAAGTCGTTTGCTCCGGTGGTTGACGCTAATTCGAGGGTTCTTGTTCTCGGGTCTCTGCCGGGAGACGCCTCTCTTGCCCGGCAGGAGTATTATGCGTACAAGCACAATGCGTTTTGGAAGATTATGGGCGAGCTGCTTGGTTTTGATGCCTTGATGCCCTATGAGGATAGACTGCAAAAGATTCGAGAGGGAGGAATTGCTTTATGGGATGTCGTCGAGAAGGGGATTCGCCCCGGAAGTCTGGATAGCAGTCTGAGCGATATTATCCCCAATGATGTTTCCAGCTTGCTGGCTTCATACCCAGGGATCAAGTGTATTTGCTGCAATGGGGGGACTTCCTTTCGACTGTTGAAGCGTTATTTCCCTCTTTTATTCGAGGGAAAACTCACTATTCACCAAATGCCTTCGACGAGTCCGGCGGCGGCAAGAACGAGGTACGAAGAAAAGCTCACTGCTTACCGGAATG
>F157a_European_Toad__coassemble_58_pt1 | contig 17421 bp, 13 predicted proteins | sample F157a_European_Toad__metabat2_high_PE_005 | metagenome-assembled genome bin F157a_European_Toad
CGAATCAAATTCTGTATTTTCATCAACCTTTCCCCCATAAAGTCAACGCCACCGTTTCTCCGACACAAATTATTAGCATCATTGGTCAATATACATTCCATAATGGCCAATTAGATTATCAACATTCTATGGAATGCCGCATAACCCAACTGACGCGTACTTACTAGCACTTTAAGGTAATAGTGACGCTTGAATCCTTTCCGGAAACACCTTTATCAGCATGCTTTTCCTTTGTCTTCTGATGTTCTCCCTCCATTATGACTTGACCATACAAAGTCGTTGATTTTCCGTTATTTGATTCATCTTCTTTTACATCAAAACCAAACATGAAATCACCATTTTTTTGTTCGATATAAGGAATACCTGTTTGTCCAAATGGTATCCCTGTTGAACAAAGCCTGTACAAGGTTTTTTTCTTATCAAGAATCCATCCATCTTTTGATCTCGCATCAGAACTCAGTTTAACGACTACATTAATCTTCCCTAATTCCACAGTAGCACTATGCCCCGTTTTCCCATCCAGTAAAGTAATAACCTTGGTTCCGACATCAACAAATTTTTGATTTCCCTCAGGAAGCCATTCCGTTGTTTCGTAATTTCCTTTGCCATTTGCAAGTCCTACGGAAAGACAAAGGATAATAATGATATGGTTCGTTTTCATTATTTTTTTAATAAAAAATTACAGAATATACTTTTCAATCATTGCTGGGCGGAGATGGAATTTTAAGTTGCTCGCGTAAGCGTTTATCCTGTTCCTGTTGTATACTTTTTGCTCCCGACATGAGACGATCAAATTCCTGTCGTGATTCTTTCGTCTCCATACTAATGATCCATCCCAACATATCTTTTAAATTTTTGTTCTCTTCTTTCTCTTTTAATTTTCTATATTGATAAAGCAATCCTTTTTGAAAAGCTGATTGTCCGAAAGGAAGCAAGGAGTGTGCTTTTGATGACTGCTCCCATAGCCCTAAAAAATCTTTATGATCTTTGTTTCCATTTAGTTGAAGTTTGCCCGGGAGTGGCAATCGTTTACCGAAATGACGATTAGCTTTCTTCATTAAGTCAGGGTTAAATTCCTGAGGAGTCACTAATTTTGAAATGAAAATGCCGTTTAATTGTGCGCTGGGAGCATTGTTTCTACAAATTCGAAACCAGTAGGTCCCCTGTCCTTGAGCGGCAAACTTCTGATAAACGCCGCTTCCCGAGAAACGATGCACTCTGGCGCGGGCTAAAACAGGCAATGAATAGAGATTATTCTCATACTTTGCGAAGCTTTTCTCTGTCGGCTCTTTCTCGTTATTTACAGAAGGTTCTTTCCTCAACTCAACCAAGTAGTCAGCCTTCAGGCTATCAGATTCCATATCATTTGCCTGATTATAATAATACAAGTCGAGAAAATGTTTACCCTCTGGCATGATAATCTTGACCCACAGGTCGGGACCATCACATGTGTAATGGCAATTTGAGCCGCCATCATCCCATACGGCCTCCTTTCTCTTAAAATCATTGGGAGAAATCAAAGCGTTCCTGTTTTCAGAATCATCATCATAAATCATAGATTTATATGAATCGCTCCCATTGACACGTCTTCCCTTAAATCCTTCAATGTCGTAATCTTGAAGAACTGCATACATGTCTTCTGTAAGATACTTCCTACGCTCTCCAAAAATAAAAGCAGTAGGAAACCTTCCATCCATCTCTCCCCCGGAGGCTGCGCAAAGCAAGGCATACACATTACCGTAGCGTCCGGGCCAGTCTCCCTTCGTCATCCAGTCTTCCCCCACATAAACCGCGTCACTTTCAGATGATGGCTGTTTCATGGCTTGTTCCAGCAGGTTGACGATTTGTTCCTCTCCGGGCAAGGTGGGTGGAGCAGGGGACTCTGCTATTGTTTTCACTCTCGTTCCGCTTTTCCATGTCCCCGCTCCTTTCCTGACAATGCCAAAGCCCTGTCCATTGCTTCCATAGCCTAATGACCCATCAGGGAATGTGACAAGGGACGTTATTTCATAGTTGTCTAGCTTGTCCGGCAGTTCGAGCTTTTCTAAAACTCCACCTTGAGGTGACCATCGGCAAATACCCTTGTCGCGTGTTCCCACCCACAGCCCCCCTTGTTTTGCCAGAGCAAGGGTAGATACATGATCTTGTGGAAGGAGGTTGCGTGTCTGGGCTTCGTTCCATTTGACAGTTTTGCCGGGAGTGTAATTTCCCTTGTTTTTGTCGAGCCAGTCGGCTCCGCGTACATACTTCCATGTGCCGCCCTTGACAGGGGCATAGGCAAGCCCTGCACAGGTGGCCGCCCAGAGCGCTTCCTGAGAAGCGATAATGGCATTATTCTGGTTAGAGGACAGCCCCATTCCCGAGGGGGTGAGAGGTTGGCGGACGAATCCTTTTTCATCCCATTTCCATGGTGCCTTCACATGCTTCCATGAGGTTGGAAGATGGGATATCGCTGCTTTCGTCAGTCCTCCGCAGGCATAGGCGAACCAAATTACCCCGTCTTTAGTAAATACCAGTGAGCTGACTTGGTCTTCCATAAGCCCGTTTGCTCTCGTGAAATCTTTCCACGACTGATCTTGGGGATTAAAGATGCTGACCCCCGACGAGGTAGCGATGGCTACTTCACCCGTAAACGGAGAAACGGTCAGGTCATAAACCCTGTTTGCAAGTAAAGCGTTGTCGACTGTGTATGATTTCCATCCCTTACCATCGCTGACTAAAACACCCTGATTATCCGTTCCAATCCAGATTCTTCCCTGTTTGTCTTCAATAATGGCATAGTAATTCGTAGCCGGATCAAATGCCGCATCTGCGGAAACATGAGCCCATGTTGCAGCTGGATCTCTAAGATCCAGCGAATAAACTCCAGACTGCTCGCCAACAACCCATAGAACATCATTTGAGGTCAGAGTAGCATCCATCACCCGTTTGACCGGGCATTCGGGTAATTGAGCAGGAAGAATTGTTTGCTGCGCTTGTACAGAAGCCGTAAGAAGCCACAAAAAACAGCTTAATATCGAAAGAAACGCTCGAATAGAAACCGTGATATTTTTCCTGAGAATCATTATTCTTTATATATATTCACATAAACACAAAAAATAAACAAAAATCAGAAAAGCGAATCAAATTCTGTATTTTCATCAACCTTTCCCCCATAAAGTCAACGCCACCGTTTCTTCGACACAAATTATTAGCATCATTGATCAATATACATTCAATGATGGCCAATTAGATTATCAACATTCTATGGAATGCCGCATATCCTGAATGGAGATCGAAAGGCTGATCCTTCCACGGAATACATTCCGGTCAATCGTGAAAGCGACATCCCATGGCGGCTCGGATACACACATGGATTTCCCTTTTCCGTAATCGCTCAGAAACCCGGATATGGAACAAAATCCGCCTCTCCCTCCTCCAAGCCTACGTCCTCTTCTTCATCGCAAGGAATATTTGGGGCTGGCAAACTCCAATAAATGCTTCCTTTAGAAGGAAGATACATCCCTGTTGTCTTCAAACATCAATGCTTTCGTTCTGCCGAAGCTTCACGAACCTTCTTGTCATGCCTTCGTCCTCGTTCCCCCTTATAGAGAAATTCCGTTTTTTTATCACGACCTACTGTCCGGTCGATCAAGTTATCCATTTCATCACTGCCGAATCCAGCCTGCAAAATGTATTTCTCTACCGCTCTTTTATTCTCCGGGAAAAAATTAACCAAGGTAGCGACAAAATCTTTTTCATTCTGGGAGACCAATCTGGCAGCCGTTCTATTTCTGAAAGCTCGCCGCAAAATCATATTCCTCTTCATCGTATATTCATCATTGATCTCGTTATAAGCAGCATAACCCTCATCCTGCCATTCCTTCAACCTTTTCTGGTTCTCTTCATTGCTCATAGGATGCTTACCCTCGGGAACAGGCAATAACACAAGCTCGGGAGAGACCGTTGCCTCACGCTTTCGGGTGCGCTCCGAGTCAATCTCCTTCATCAATTCTTCGGATGAAGCATTAAGCGTACTTAGGTCAATTTGCCTTTTAAGATCCCTTATAATACAGGCATAATACGCCGCGCGGAGTTCTTCAATATTCTTATCGTCAGGGAAAAAATGGCTACTGTGAAAACTTCCCAGAACATCTGAAATTCTTTCCTTGATTGAATAATCAAGATCCCTTGTCTGACCGAGCCATTCACACTTGGAATAGGAATTCAGTTCTATAAGCGGAGTATTGGCAACCAAATAACAGCACCACAATAAATCCTGCTTTTTTTCAGCATTCAGTTCTTCTTTATTATGAAAATTGCCTTCGAGCAGCTTCAACAGTTGTTTAGCTTGATCGTAAAAGGCGGTTAGATCTCCCTGATCCCTCAGATTTTTCAACTGATATGACAACATATCGGGATTTCGTATGACCTTCGTGTAGGAAGGCTTGATGAGGGTTGAATCCACTACCTGCACATCTTTCCCCAGGGAAAATGTACAAATAAGCAAAAATAAGAAAGACAATAATTTCATTTTCATTCCTTGTAATCAATTTATATTAGTAAAAGTAGCACTGAATTTTCTAATTTCAGCTTTCGGATCCTTTCCTATGATAACTTCAAAATTTTGGTTATCGTGAGACATTGCCTTTTGTTCTCCTTCAAGATGGGCAGCGCATTTCCAATACCACTTAACAATACATTGCTCAGGAGTCAATGGTCTAGGATCCATACTTATCATACTCCTGCCAATTAGGTATTCGACCCCATCCGTAAATTGGTTTTTTTGATCAATTTCTTGAGACCTCGGATTAGGGTTGTGTTTACTCCCTCCCACCCACACTAAATCTTTATGTCTTTGTACAACAACAGTTCCCTCATCTTTTTCAAGAACATACAACCCATTAAAGCTCACAGATATAGGAGAAATAGTCACACATATCTCTCCCTTTATTCCAAATAGATTCTCATTCGTTTCCAGTTGCCTCTTAAATACTCCGCTTACCCCCGTAGGACAAAGAATAGTAAAGGTCAAGTTGTCTGATCCTAAGTCAGTCTTAGCCGTGACGGTGACTTTGCTTTCCTTAACCATGCTGACAGCCGCTTGGAGGGTAGCTGTTTGGTCTTTAGCTGATAATGTTACTCCATTTCCTTGATAAGACCATTCCACTTTCGTATTTTTATCAACCTGTTTTCCCGATAAAGTCAACGTCACCGTTTCTCCGACACCAATTGTTAGCCTCTCCATATCCTTTTCCCTTTCATCATCGTTCAGCGTTCCCAAATGAAAAGCTGCGGAATGTTTAGCAGTAGTAGAAGACAAATTTACTGCATTATTAGGAGAATCCTCACTTTCGGCCAATGTGAACATTGATGAAAAAACGAAGACCAAGAAAACAAGCTTTTTCAGATTATTGCCTATCTGTCTGCACTGACAAACTTGAAAGAAATATTTCATACCACTCTTCATTGATTACTCAGTAATATCTCATGCTGCCAAGTTATCAATTTATATCCAACAATATCCAATCATAATCAGCTCGAATGCCGGATGTCCTGAATGGAGATCGAAAGGCTGGTTCTGCCACGGAATACATTCCGGTCAATCGTGAAAGCGACATCCCATGGCGGCTCGGGGAGGTCATGCCCGACTCCGTTGAACATGATTGCATCACGTTCAACTCTGCCCTGCCTCAGGAAAAGCTTAAGATGGTTCGTCCCCACTTTCTTGGGTGGTTCCGATGGAAAAACTCCTTTCGTCATGAATACGGGAAGGGGATTGGAATTGCCGAATGGTTCGAGCAATTCGTAGCTGTCGAGCAGCTCGAGAGTCAACTCTTCAAAGGAGACTTCTTCATCGATGAACAGAGTGGGAATTCTCTGCTCGTGAGTGGTTGTGTCAGAGACATAAGCGTCAAATTCCTTCCGAAATTCTTCGATCTGATCTTCTCTAATTACCAATCCGGCTGCCATTTCATGACCACCTCCCGAGACAATATAATCGGAACAATGCTGAATTGCCTGAACGAGCGATACTCCCGGAATGGATCGCCCCGATCCCTTGCCTACGCCCGATGAATCAAAGGCAATAACGAATGTCGGCTTGTGATAACGACGCATAAGCTGGGAGGCGACAATGCCGACGACACCGGGATGCCACGTGCGCGAGCCGAGGACGATGACATGATCCCTGTCACGATCAAAGATTTCATGAAGCATGGAGATCGCCTCCTTTCTGATGGATTCCTCTTCCTCCTGCCTCTGGCGGTTGTAATCGTCAAGCAGCTTTGCAAGCTCCCTCGCCTGATTAATGCTGGTAGAAAGCAGCAGCTCCAACGCAGTAATCGGCGAATCCATTCTCCCGGCGGCATTGATGCGCGGCCCAATGCGGAATCCTACATTCATCGCAGTCATGGACGAGGTAAGCCCCGCCACTTCGGAGAGCATTCTCAAACCAATATTTGTGCTGGAAGATAAACGGGCAAGTCCGTGCCTGACAAGAAGCCGGTTTTCATCGATGAGAGGAACGATATCCGCAACCGTCGCCACGGCGACCATGTCGAGATATTCCTTCAAATCAAAATCTTCAAGCCTGCGTTGTTTGAGGAGAGCGTGAGCAAGTTTGAAAACGACCCCCGCACTGCAAAAATAGGTATACGGGCTGTTATCCTCCACCTTGGGGTTGACGACGGCAATGGCAGAGGGTCTCCCCTGAATGCTCATTTCATGGTGGTCAATGATGATGACATCAATTCCCTGCTCATTCAGAAGATCAACTTCGCGAACGGAGGAGGTTCCACAGTCAACGGTGATGATGAGCCCGGGATGAGCACCGCATTCATTCAGACAACGGGCAATACCCGCTTCACTCAGCCCATATCCTTCATGTGACCTGATGGGGATGAAATGAGAGACATCAAGCCCGTAGGCACAAAGAATTGATCTCAACAAGGCTACCGACGTGACGCCATCAACATCGTAGTCTCCATAAATACAGACGTGTTCATCCTGATCAAGCGCAAGAAAGATACGGGAAACGGCAAGCTCCATCTCTCCGAGCAGAAAGGGATCGGAAAGTTCCGAAAGCCGTGGATGCAAAAAGGCATCCATATCATCCAAATTGGAATGCCCGCGGTGAACGAGCAAACGCCGAACAAGATCGGGAATCGAATCCGGCAGGGAATGAATTTGATACGCCCGGTTTTCTTCATCAACTCGCATTGACCATAGAAATCCAGACGTCATACGACTATCTTCTCCTTCCTTGCTCCAAGGGTCAAGACAGGATTGCCTGACCAACTCCAAAGCGACCTATAGTTCATAATAGGTATACCCGTTCAAGCCGGAGCGAAAAATATCCAGAGCCTTTCTTCTTTCGACCGGAGTGATGCGCCCCGAGGAGACGGCACTTTCGGCAAATGATCGGAATTTGCTAATCAAATCCTTGGGGTCGTATTCGACATAGGAGAGAACGTCCGCCACGGTATCACCCTCGATTTCATGAGTGTAAACCGGGCGCCCACCTTCCAGATGAACCCCAACGACATTCGTATCGCCAAGGAGGTTGTGGAGGTCTCCCAAGGTTTCCTGATACGCCCCTACGAGGAAGACGCCGATATGGTACTGCTCTCCTGAAGCAATGTGATGCAGAGGAAGAGAATTAGCCACGTCTTCACGGTCGATAAAGCGGTCTATCTTACCATCACAATCACAGGTAATATCAGCAAGCACCGCCTTATTCGTCGGGCGTTCATTGAGCCGTTGAAGCGGCATAACCGGGAAAAGCTGCTTGATCGCCCATGAATCGGGAAGGGACTGGAAGAGGGAGAAATTCCCGTAATAAAAGTCGACCATTGATCCCGAAAGTTCGCTGAGGTCTTCGGGGATCGTCTCCATTTCCGCAAGCATGTTGGAAATGCGACGCAGGATGTGCCAGTAGAAAGCCTCGCCAATTCCGCGTTCGCGCAGGGTGCAGTTGCCATAGAAAAACTGGGCGCGAAGCTGGTCACGATAGTAGGAAGCGTCATTATAACATTCCTGAATATTTTTTCTGGAAATTGACCTGTTGGTGTCATCCAGAGCGACCAAAACACTCGACGGGTTTTCAGGCAGTTTGGGAGCGGCTTCTCCACCCGGTGCGCTCGTCACATCAAGCACATTGAAGACGAGCACAGAATAATAGGCAACGACTGCACGCCCGGATTCCGTGACCAAAGTCGGATGTGGAACATCGTGCTTGGTGCAGATATCCCCCACCACTTCGACGACGTCACGGGCGAATTCGGCGATTGAATAGTTGCAGGATGAATGGAAATTCGTTTTTGAACCATCGTAATCGACGGCAAGACCACCGCCCATGTCAAGCGTCTCAAGAGGTACGCCTTCCTTTACGAGATCAACATAAATCCGCGCCGCTTCGGTAAGACCTTCACGAATCACCGAAATATTCGGAATTTGCGAACCCTGATGAAAATGAAGAAGCTTCAGGGAATCAATCGCTTCCATTTCCTTCAACTTGTCAACCGCCTCAATCACCTGCGCGGCATTCAGCCCGAAGACGGATTTGTCTCCAGCTGATTCTTGCCACTTCCCTGAACCCTTGGTTGCAAGGCGAATGCGAATGCCGAGATTCGGGCGTACATTGAGTTTTTCTGCACGCTTTAAGACGGCATCCAGCTCGGAAGGCATTTCAAGCACGATGAAGATCTTGATTCCCATCTTCTGGGCAGTCAGGGCAAGATCAATAAATTCATCATCCTTGTATCCGTTGCAAATGAGGTAGGAATTCGGATTCGTCATGTGCGCGAGGGCGGCGATCAATTCAGGCTTGGAGCCAGCCTCAAGACCGTAATCATAGAGAGTGCCGAACTCGGAAATTTCCTCAACAACCTGCCTTTGCTGATTGACCTTAATCGGATAAACCCCTTGATAACGCCCCTTGTATCCGGCCTGCTTGATGGCTTTGCTAAAGCTTTCGTTTAGTTCCGTGATTCTGCTTCTGAGCAAATCGCGAAAGCGGAAAAGAACGGGTACATTCGTCCCGCGTTCGGAAAGTCCTTCCACGAGATCAACGAGGCTCACATCCTTCTTGCCACCTTCGCCGTCGTCGAGCTTCACCGTGATCTCGCCCGATTTGTGAACGCGAAAATACCCATTCCCCCAGTCTTCGATTCCGTAGAGTTCGGATGAATCGTTGTGACTCCATCCGCGAACCTTTTGTTTAATGACTTCTTTACGTGCGCCCATGATTGTTTATTGAAAAGAGATTGATCATACGTGTTTCATGCGTTCCGTCAAACCGTTAGCCGAGCCGAGACTCAAAATCTTTCTGCGAAAAACTCCTGAGCAAACGCAAGTTGCCTCCCGATTCCTGCAAAACAAGATCAGGATGCCTCACTCCGTTGAAGAATGTCGTCTTCACCATGGTGTAATGTGACATATCGTCAAAAATGAGTTCATCACCCACAACAAGCTCACGGTCAAAGGAAAAATCACCGATCACGTCTCCCGAAAGGCAGGTTGACGCACCCAGTCTGTAAGTAAACTCCCTGTCGCTTGGCAAGCCCGCCTGCTGATAGAATTCTCCAGCAAGTGCAACTGCCGGGGCTGTACCCGACCCCTCCTCTCCGACTAGAAAAACATCTGGTCTGTACGGCATCTCCAGAACATCCGGCATATGCGCCGACGCCGAAACATTCAAAATCGCATGCCGGAAGCCTTCGGACTCGAACACGTCGAGTACCCGACACCTCAACACGCCCGTATGGATGACAGCGGCTTCTCCCGGTTCAAGCCAGACTTCCACCTGATACTCATCCTTCAAACGGCGCACAATACTAATAAGAAGATCCCGGTTGTAATCGGGCTTTGTGATCCAATGCCCACCACCGAGATTCAACCATGAAATAGACGGGCTGCGGAGCAGGTCTCCGAATTTCTCTTCCATGGCTGCCACCGTTTTTTCCAAATCTTCCGCTCCTTGTTCACAAAGTGTGTGCATGTGCAGCCCGGAAATCCCCGTCAAATCTTCTCCAACCAGAGAATTTGCCACGATGCCAAGGCGAGAGCCGGGCACGCAGGGATCATAAATCGGCGTATGCCCCGTCGAGTACTGGGGATTGATGCGCAATCCACACCTTAACTCTCCCTTTTTAAAGCGGGGATGTGACATGACAAGACCGCGAAAACGCCGCCATTGCGATACGCTGTTAAAATCAAGATGATCCGTCAGCTCCAGCAATTCCCTGATCTCGTCATCATCATAGGCAGGGGAATAGGTCAGCAGGTGCTTACCGAAATGACGAGCCGCCAGTTGCGCCTCCCACAATCCGGAGGCACAGCACCCGTCAAGCAGGGGAATTAGGGAATCCATCGCTCCCCATGAAGAAAAGCCCTTGAGGGCAAGAACGATTTTGCACCCTGCCGCATCGGCAACGTTTCTCAAAATGCGGGCATTCTTTTCCAATGCTTCGGAGCTGATAATATACGCAGGAGTCATAAAGGCAATTCACCAACAAGCTAAATGGTTCACTCCGTTTGACGAGACAAATTATCGAATCATATCGTGTTTTCGGGTGATTTTTTTGTAAAAAACACTCGTTTTAGCTCCTTAGCAAGACTTTTTCTTGAAACACGACTCCATTTCGGCTTAAGTGGGAAATCCAGTTTAGACTATGAAAAAAATGATGTCCTCCCATTCCTCCGCAGCACTCATTCTTGCCCTCGCTGCCACACTTCTGGGCGCCGGATGCAGTCAACTGCCTTCCGTCAAGTCGACCGCCAAAAAACTTAATTCCGCGGCCTCCACCGAAGTTCTCGGATATAACGGCAGCCTCGCCCCAAAAACACGCTCGTTCTCAAGCTATGGCGAATTACCTGATACCGTCAAGCGGGCACTCAACGACTACATTACTACTGGCGAATGGGTACAATTCAATTATGCCTACCCCCAAACATTCATTCGCATTCAAGAACCCGCTGCTGGCAAGAATAGCTACTGGGCGGTATGCATCGACACCAAAGGTAATCTGACAGGCATTCTGCCCACCAAGGACGCTCGTTTCCTGCCGACAGTCGGCAACTACAAGATGATCGTCAACAAGACGCCAAGAAATGCCGGATTGTCCTATGCCATTCTCAAAGGGCTTCAGGGCTCTGACTCCATGCGCAAAAGCATCCGCAAAAGCGCAGGGCTTGAAACACCAGCTCCCATGGTTCCGGTCAAAGTCGTCGTTCCTCCCGTTGCACCTAAGCCTCTGACTCCGGTTGCCCAACCAGCTCCTGCTTCGTCACCTGCACCAGCTGCTGAAACACCAGCTCCCGCTGCCGAAGACGATCCTTTCGGCGGCTCCACCACCACTGAAACGGAAACAACCACGACAGAAACCGAAGCTCCCGCTGGAGAAACGGAAACGACGACGACAGAAGAAGTAAGCTTCTAAAAAATCATCATTTCAACATTCACGAAAAGCCTCGCCATTCCGGCGAGGCTTTTTTGTGACCCCTCACCCACCTCACAAAAAAAGAGCCTATCCTCTGCGGTTAAACCCCGGCAAAGGATAGGCTCAAACAGGGAAGTAAATCTGTCAATTTGCAGGAGGAGGAGTAAATACCCTCGCTGCAAATTCCCTATCGAGCAGGAGCATCGCATGCCCCTCGCCCTTGACGAGCTTAAGCTGGTTGATGATATCCTTTACGGTTTCTTCCTCTTCGACCTGCTCGGTAATGAACCACTGAAGAAAGACCTCCGTGGCGTAGTCCTTTTCATCTCGAGCCAGATGGGCAAGGGTGGAGATACGCCTGGTCACTTCAGCTTCGTGCGTAGCGGTCGCTTTGAAAACATCCAAAGCGTCTTTCCACGATTTCGGCGGAGCATCAATGACAGACATTTCTGCCTCGCCGCCACGGGCCAAGATAAAATTGTAGAATTTGAGAGCGTGTGCTGTTTCCTCCTGATACTGAATTCTCATCCAGTTTGCGAACCCCGATAAACCGACGTTCTGGAAATACGAGGACATGGACAAATACAAATTAGCAGAGTACATCTCCCACTTCACCTGCTCATTAAGAGCCTTTAACATTTTTTTACTAATCATGAAAATTCCTTTCTTTGATTGATTCCAAGATATTCACAGCTTCCCTTCAAATCAAGAAAATCCATGCCTTCACATTGACATAATACCAAAAAATCAAAATCCCGCCTGCCCCGAAGAACGGGCATTCAGGCGGGTTGAAGGTGGTGTCAAAAAACGAAACCCAAAATTATTCTGCTGCTGCTTCTGCTGAATCGGGAGCAACTGTTTCTACCCTCTCTTCGAGAGAAGATTCTTGCGCAACTGGCTCTGGAGAGGCTCCTTTATCGTCTACTACAGGTTTGGAAGCTTTCTTTTTCGCCCCGCTTGTCGTTGTTTTACGAGGAGCTTTCGCCTTTTTTGCTTTCTTCTTTTCGGGATTCTCTCCTACGGCTGCAGGAACTTCAGCACTTTGCTGTATGTTCACTGTCCCGTTCGCAAAAACAAGTACGAATCCCTGCTCACACAGCCACAAAAGATCACTGACCAAATCATGCCTTTTTTGTTCGACTGCGCTCTTTTCAGGTTTCGCGGCGACTTCGGCAATTTCAGCGGTTTCTACAAGTTTTTCTTCAACGGGAGCAACAGGAGTTTCCTCCGCAGGAACGCCTGCCAGGTCGTTGAGCATCGCTTCCACACGGTCACCCGGATGGGAACGAACCCAATCAATGATGCCCGTCATCCGATCTGCAAGCACCGTTCCTTCGGGGATGAGGCGCGGACGACTCGGTCCCGTGTGATGAGATCCCTTCCATTTGAAAATAGGCATCCGATGCCGTGCTAATCCATGGCACAAATTCGGAATGAGCATGCTGGGGTGCTTTCTCGTGATGTCGGCAAGCTTGATGACATGAGCCCAAAGCCCCGGCGACATCAATGATTTAACAACTTGTCCGTTGACAAACACCTTGTCTGTCAATGCAAATGCCTGAGCAAAAAAGTTTTCGACAAAGTCTTGCTCAAGGGCTTTCGGAGAATCGAGTACGAGCTCTGCCGCATCATCACGAACGGGTTTCCAAACGGTTTTTTTAGAAACGCTTTCGATCCACGCCTGAACAACTTCCTCACCCTTTTCGATTTCGATCTTGTGGCGGAACTGCTCAAGGGGCATATGTGCAAACTTGCTCTTGTGAAGAGCCATCAGAGCTGACTGGTAGCCATGCCAGTTGACGGGGCCGATCAAGTCGCCTGTCAATTTGCATTTGGCAATCCCCTGAAACTCGCCCTTGGGTGGTTCGACCGTTTCCTCAACCGAAGTATAAAAGTCGGAGAACCATGCGGCCTTCCAAATAAAGCTTACTGCTTCTTCTTTCGTTTCCCAGCAGGAGCCGTCTCCCTTGATAGAATGATACAGTTCAGTTCCTTCTTCCTGTTTCATGAAAACAAGATCGTATCGCTCACGGGAAGCCATTACTACCTTGGCAAAGTCAAAGAGAGAAACAACCCTGCGATGCTTGTTGATTTCCGTCGTCCACGAGACAAGCAGCGCATCCGCCGGTCTCAATTCTACACGAAGCCCAGCCGTAGGCTCAGGTAATTCTTCACGTTGTCTGCGGGGAGAGAACTGATCTCTATCGCCTCGATGACCTTCAAACGAACGCCCGCGAGAACCATCCCGGCGGTCACGATTGAAGGGGCGGTCTCCATCTCGTTTTTCAAAACGACCTCCGCGGTCATCCTGCCTTTTCCCTTTTCCTCTTGATGCAAAACCGTCTTTTCCACCGCCGCGAGTCTTATCGTCTCCCGAACGACCGAATGTCTTTGCTTGGTTCATTTTTCCTGTTCCGGGGCGTGCCCATACCGGTCCAAATTGAAAATCTGCCAGACCGGCAAGATCCAGTGATTGATCGGGGGAGTTCTTCTTCGGCTTGTCGTCACTCATGATTTGATACGCTTCCTTATCAATTTAGAACGAGGCATGGCAATCATTTTACGTGCTAACTGGTCGAATTTCATGCATTTTCTTCTCTGAACAGTCTCATTTCATCAAAAAGTGGTCTGCTCGGAATCAATTCACCCCTGATACGGCCATGTCAAGCATTCGTCAAAAAATCGAAAAAAAAGGATATTCACTCCACGCAGCTCCGGCTCCCGTCGGCTCCTATGTTCAATGCGTCCGCTCCGGCAATCTCCTCTACCTTTCCGGCGGCATTTCCATCAATGGAGATGAATCCTACTACGGTAAAGTAGGTCAGGATATAACCCTTGAACAGGGGCAGGCAGCAGCGCGTGCCGCCATCCTCAACCGCCTTGCCGTCATCGAGCAGGAAATCGGATCGCTGGATAAGGTTGTCAAAATCGTCGCCTTAAATGGATTCGTAAATGCCGGGTCTGAATTTTACGACCATCCGAAAGTTCTCAATGGAGCTTCCGATTTCCTTTTGGAAATATTTGGAAAGATCGGACGACACAGCCGCACAGCGGTTGGAGTTTCCGCACTTCCTCTAAACGTAGCGGTAGAAATTAGTCTCGTTGTTGAAACAGCGGATTGATTTTACTTCTATTTTTCTTGTTTTTAAGCGTATCTCTGCATTATGTTTATGTAGTAGGTACAACTATGAAGTATTTTCTTGCTCTCATCGTCCTCGGGTTGATGTGCCCCATAACATTGTCTGCCAAAATGCAGGCAAGCAGGGAATCATCACCCGTGAACGATTTCAGTCTCAGGCTCCTCAAGCACCAGATTAAACTTGGAAAAGAGAAGGAAAACATCATTCTTTCCGCACTTTCTGCCGCCAATACTCTTGCAGTCCTGCATGCCCTTTCGGATAATTCTGCCAGAAAGGAAATCGAAAAGGTTCTTAGCTCCCCAGAGCAAGTTCTCTCGATTATTCCTAATATTAAAAGGAGACAGCCGACAGGGAGTTCTTTTTATAAACAGCCGGAATACGCATGGTCGTTCCGTGCCGCTGAGGGCATGTTCTCCTCAAAATCCAACCACCTTGAGAAACAGGTAAAAGCCTTTCAGAATTCGATCAGTTTTGTCAAAATCGATTTTTCTTCCAAGGAAAATCCCAACCAGGTCATCAACAAGTGGGTTGACGGTCAAACAGACTTCCAAATCAAAAACTTTCTTCAGGGATCGAAAATCCCCGACTTTGCCAATCTGATCATTGTCAATGCCGTCAGCCTCAAAGGTTCATGGAAACACCCATTTAACCCTAAAAAAACGCATCTAAAACCTTTTTTTACGCCGGGAAAAACTGTCAATGTACCTATGATGTCCAAAATAAGAGTCCCTCTCGCATGCCATATTGAAGACTCCGGACTCGTTTCTATCGCACTCCCCTATGCCTCTCCTAATTCAGGAGGTGATGCTATGCCGGATCTGACATTAATGATCATTATGCCCGGAAAAAATACGGATCTTTCCGGCTTTATCGAGAAATCAACACTCGCCAGCCTCCAAACGCACATGCCTCATAAGCAGATGGAAGTCGAACTCGAATTTCCACGATTCAAATCGTGCGGCAATACCATTTCACTCAACCCCGCCCTGCAAAGCATGGGTGTAGATCAAATCTTTTCAAAGCCGCAGAGGAAACAAAATACTCCCGTTCATGTAGACAACATCTTTCACCAATGCTTTTTGTCCATCAGCGAAGCGGGAACGGAACCCTTACCGCCTCCGTCCGAAAAAGAATCCGAGGAAGGCGACGAACTCAGCCTTCAATCCAACCTCCCCAGAATAAGCATTAACCGCCCATTCATGTGGTTCATCTACGACAAATCTACCCACTGTATGGTCTTTATCGGCGCACAATTCGACCCCACCCCTAATTGAGAGCTGGGGTCGCACAAAGCCTAGCAGTCTTGCCATCATCTCTATTATTTTAATGCACAATTCCCCGTCGGCTGGTAAAGTTCGCACATGATTCAGCAAGACTGCGACCTTATTCTGCAAGCCAACCATATCCTGACCAGCGCTTCGAATAACGCCTCCATTTCTCATGGCGCCATCGCCGTCAAGAACGGTACAATCGCCGCCATTGGAGAATCGGATCGCATTCTTGCTACATGGATGGCTCCTGCCGTCAAAAATCTCGGGGAGAGCCTGCTCATGCCGGGATTGATCAATGCCCATACGCATGTCCCCATGACCTTTCTGCGCGGCTTTGCAGACGATCTTCCGCTCATGGAATGGTTGACGAAGCATATTTTCCCCGTGGAAGCTCACCTGACAAAAGAAATCGTCGCCCTCGGAGCACGCTGGGGCATGTATGAAATGATGAGAACGGGTACAACTGGCTTCGTCGATTCCTATCTTCTGGAAGAGCAGGTTCTTTCCACGGCAGACGCCATGGGAATGAGATGCGCCGGGGGAGAAGTCGTTTTCGCCTTCCCTTCCCCCGCTTATCTCGACCGGGAAGGGGTAAAGAAACTTTATGCGGCACATGCCGAGAAATACAAAGGTCACAAGCGCATCCAAATCGCCGTCATGCCTCACAGCGTTTACACGACTGATGACGACTTGCTTCGCGATTGCATGACGATGGCAGAGAAACTCGATCTCATGCTTCACATCCACCTTTCCGAATCATCCGGCGAAGTCGCTCAGTCAATGCAATTGCACGGACTGCGCCCTGTCGCATACGCCCACAAGCTGGGATTGCTCAATGGGAGAACGTGGCTTGCCCATATGGTCGACCTGACGCAGGAGGAAATCGATCTCGTCGCCCGATCAGGGGCGCACGTCGTTCACAACCCAGTCAGCAATCTTAAACTCGCTTCGGGCATCGCCCCTATCGCCTCCATGTCGAAAGCCGGAATTTCCATAGGTCTTGGAACAGACGGAGCATGCAGCAACAATACTCTGGATATGTTTGAGACACTCAAGACAGCTGCCATCCTCGCAAAGGCTGAAGCAAAAGACGCCACCGTCATTCCTGCCGAGGAAGCCCTCCACATGGCAACGGTTGAAAGTGCAGGAATCTTCCGCACTCCCGGCTTGGGTTCTCTCTCCGTTGGCGCTCCCGCCGACATCATTGCCCTGGATATGACCCAACCAAACCTCTGCCCCTTGTTCAACCCGACATCACACGCCGTCTACGCCGCCTCAGGCAAAGACTGCATCATGACCATGGTCGATGGCAAGATACTCTACGAAAAGGGCAACTACTCCGATGGCATGTACGATGACACCCGAGCCGCCATCTGCGACATCATTTCGTGGGTAAAAGACAAAACTTCCGCTCAATAAATCTTGAGCAAATCCTCATTCAGAGGAACTGAATCCCCTGTCCAGTCCTCACCGCCGTGAGTACCTACTTCTTCGCGCACATAAAGAATATCAATCTTATTGCCGCCGCCTTTTCCCGATTTAAATTTAAGCATGCTTTCCCTAATGACGACGGTATTGCCACCCATCGCC
>F157a_European_Toad__coassemble_59_pt1 | contig 17082 bp, 9 predicted proteins | sample F157a_European_Toad__metabat2_high_PE_005 | metagenome-assembled genome bin F157a_European_Toad
TCCAAAGTGGTCAATTGGTACAGTCTCAGTTCGAGAATGGAGTTGACCTGACGCTCGGTGAAAATGTAGCGGTCAGCGTGAACGGAAGGCTGCGAGCGGATGAGGATTCCAAGGTCTTCTGCTTCTTTCACCGAGAAGGTGTAGTCAAGCAAGCGGTGACGGGCTTCATCGCGGTTTTTAGAGTCGCGAATGATGCGAATGAAATCATCCATGCGGCTGAGAGCCAAAAGGAAGGCTTCCAGCTTTTCAGCATCTTTTTCCGCTTCTCCGAGGAGATAGCGGGTACGGCGGATGATGACTTCGCGGCGGTGCTCGATGTAGAAATTGATCGCATCGAGAATGGTCAGCGTCTTGGGACGATTTTCGTGAATCGCCAGCATGTTCACCGAGAACGAGGTTTCCATCGACGTCAGCTTGTAAAGCTGATTGACGACTACCTGAGGGCGAGCGTCTCTCTTCAACTCGATTTCAATACAGGTTTGCTCGTCAGACAAGTCGCGAATACCGCTGATGTCTGTCAAAATCTTATCCTTGTAAAGTTCAGCAATGCGTTCTTGAAGAGTGGCGCGGTTCACACCGTAGGGGACTTCACGGATAATCAGCAAATCCTTTCCGGATTCAGTCTGCTCAATATCAATGTCACCCCGGATGCGAACAGATCCGCGACCCGTCCGAAAATAACTGTCTATTCCCGAAAAGCCGAGAATATCTCCGCCCGTCGGAAAATCGGGACCCTTGATATGCTCGCGGAGCTGTTCAAAGGAAATATGGGGGTTGTCAATCGTCGCGCAGATGCCATCCACCACTTCACCCAAGTTATGGGGAGCCATGTTGGTCGCCATGCCGACGGCAATCCCGGTACCACCATTGACCAGCAGGTTCGGGAAAGCGGAGGGAAATACGGTCGGTTCCTCATGCTCATTGTCATAGGTAGGAACAAAGTCGACGGTGTCCTTGTCTAGGTCAGCCATCAGCGCAAGCCCCATGCCGGAGAGCTTGGCTTCCGTATAACGGGCGGCAGCGGCGGGGTCGCCGTCTGGCGTACCGAAATTACCTTGACCGATCACGAGAATATCGCGCATAGACCAGTTTTGCGCCATGTTGACGAGCGTACCGTAAATGGCAGCGTCACCGTGAGGGTGGTAATTACCCATTGTGTCACCAACAATCTTCGAGCACTTGCGGGTTTTACCGCCAGGGCTGAGATTGAGCTCCTTCATTGCATACAAAATGCGACGCTGGGAGGGCTTGAGACCGTCTCTCACGTCCGGAAGGGCGCGGGAAATAATGACGGACATGGAGTAATCCAGGAACGAGGTGGAGAGCTCCTGAGCTACGTCCACTGGTTTGATTCTATTGTTTTCCATGGGATAAAGAGAAGTTGTGATTAGACATCCAGATTGCGGACGTTCAAAGCGTGGTCGACAATGTAGTTCTTGCGGGGCTCAACGACGTCACCCATGAGAATGGTGAACATTTCATCAGCGCGCACGGCATTATCCTCGTTGAGGGTGACTCGTAGAAGCTCACGTTTTTCCGGATCCATTGTCGTCTTGTAAAGATCCTTGGCGTCCATTTCACCGAGACCTTTGAATCGTGTGATTTCAACGCCGCGTTTCCCTATGTTGATGATGGTTTCCAGAATGTCCATGATAGCAGACAATTCGGTGACTTTCTGTTTGTCTCCTTCGCCTTCGACAAGATAATAGAGGGGCTTATCATACGAGATAAGCATATCCTGGGGAATCCCCAGCTCTGCGAGGCGCACCAGCGTTCGCGTGATTGCCTTGGCTTCATGCAGTTCGTGAGTGAGGGCGCGGCGGCTGGGGCCTTCCATTTCCGGCAAGGGATTCTCAAGAAGCTCCTCTTCGCTCGGCATTCCAAAAATGCAGAGGTCACGATTCGCATTTGAAAACTGCGTCAGTTCTTCCGTGTCGTGAAAATACTGGATTTTTTCATCGTTGCCACAGCGGATTTTGACAAGATACTCAGGAAATTCTCCTCGTTCCGTGCGGTGCTTGAGCAAGTCTTCAAACGTACCTCCCTGCATTTGAACGGAGTCAATATAACGCTGAAGGTTAACGAGCGTCTCCAAAGCCATCGAAAGTTCCTCCGAGGAAAAATCCTTCGATCCGTCCGCCAGTTTGAGCGAAACGTCATTGACGGCAAGCTCAATCAGTTTCCGGTTTAAGGCGATCCCATCCTGCACGTATTCTTCCTTCTTCTTGCGAATCACACGGTAAAGAGGAGCCTGAGCAATGTAGAGATACCCGGTTTTCACCAACTGGGGCATGTGGCGGCAGAAGAATGTGAGCAACAGGGTGCGAATGTGCGCACCGTCGACGTCGGCATCAGTCATGATGACGATTTTGTGGTAGCGCACCTTCTCGATGTTGAATGAACCTTCATCCTCGCCATCGCCGATTCCCGCACCAATGGCGGTAATCATATTCTGAATTTCCTTATTGCCAAGAGCCTTGTCAAGCCGAGCCTTTTCGACGTTGAGCACCTTGCCTCGAAGGGGAAGAATCGCCTGCGTGCGACGATCTCTTCCCAGCTTTGCAGAACCACCTGCAGAATCACCTTCGACGATGAACAATTCGCATTTGCTGGGGTCGCGGTCGGAGCAATCCGCCAGCTTGCCGGGAAGACCACCAATTGAAAGCGCGCTCTTACGCACCGTTTCACGAGCTTTGCGTGCAGCTTCTCGAGCACGAGACGCGGTAATGCTCTTTTCGATGATCTTTTTAGCGATCGCCGGGTTTTCTTCAAAGTAGGTTTTGATTTCTTCGTAGACAACATTGCTGACAACTCCTTCAATCTCGGTATTGACCAGTTTGTCCTTGGTCTGCGAGCTGAATCTCGGGTTGGGCATCTTGATCGATATGACCGATACCAAGCCTTCACGAACGTCATCGCCACTCAGGGAGGGATCTTTGTCCTTCAACAACCCGTTCGACTTCGCATAGCCATTAACCACACGGGTCAAGGCACTGCGGAAACCGGAAAGGTGAGTGCCACCGTCACCGTTGTGAATCGAGTTGGCAAAACAGAGAATGTTTGTTTCGTAGGTATTGTTGTACTGGAAAACGAGATCGACGATCACATCGTCTTCCATCTTCTTGCCGTCATACTCGACCTCAACCTTGCGAACACCGGAGATCACAATCGGATTTTCATTGATCACCTCCTTGTTCTCTCCAAGCTGGCGAACAAATTCGACGATCCCTTCCTTGTAAATAAAGGTTTCTTTTCTTTCCGTAGGAGAATTCTCATCCTTCAACTCAATAATCAAGCCGGGGTTGAGGAAGGCGAGTTCGCGAAGACGGGTCGTCAGGCGGTCAAACTTGAACTCAATGGAATCCGTGAAAATCGTCGCATCGGGGAAGAAGGTAATTGTCGTCCCGGTAATTCCGGCAGGAACTTCTCCGACGACATGAAGCTTCTCGGTCGTCTTGCCGCGCTCAAACTTGATCTGGTAGCGCTTCCCGTCTCGGCGGACTTCAGCCTTGAACCAATCGGAAAGAGCATTGACGCACTTCGCACCTACCCCGTGCAGACCACCAGAGTACTTGTATGCACCCTGCCCGAACTTGCCGCCTGCGTGCAGATTGGTCAATACCAGTTCAACAGCCGGAACACCGAACTTCTTGTGCATGTCCACGGGAATCCCACGGCCATTATCCGCAACGGAAATCGAACCATCTACATGGATGACGATATCAATCTTGGTACAGTACCCGGCAAGATGCTCGTCGATTGAGTTATCCAGCACCTCGAGAACGCAATGGTGAAGCCCTCTTTCATCAGGGTCACCGATGTACATGCCCGGGCGTTTTCGCACCGCCTCAAGGCCCTCCAGCTTATCGATCTGCGCGGCATTATATTCCTCCTGCCCCGCTGTGGAAATTGATGTTTGAATGGGATCATTCGACTCGTCTGACATATCTCGTTAAGAATGCCGTTTTTCGGCATTCTTAGCAAGCAGGAACAAGGACATTTTATCGTAATATTCTATTCGTAATGAATCACACACATGAGGTTGTGGAAATCTTTTCTATCAACATATCTAACACACATCCAACCCTACTCTGTTGAGTAAAACAGCGAGTAAGTAAAATACACAAATTAGAGTTATATTATTTTTTCCTAGTTCCCCCAAAATTTTAGAAAGCTCCTCCTCACTTTTCGGCTTATGCGAACTCTCTAAATTTTCATAATTCTTTCTGATATACTCACCTTGTTCATATTTCAGCATATCCAAATTCTTGATTCCCTTGAAATCAAGAACAACAGGATTTTGATTGATTTCATGCAATTCTCAAAAAATACGATTATACTTGTTTTTTGAGCAAATTTCGCACGAATCACAACTCTCGCAAAACCCTGCGCACCAAGAAAGAAAAAGACACCCTATTCGGCAGGCTCTTCCCGGTAATCCGTATCATCGTCCGAAGCGAGGAATTCTTCCCACGCATGGCGAAATTCTTCGACAGTAAAGTTTTTGACTTCCTCCCCGGCAGCGTTATACAGACGCACCGTGTCGCCGCCCGTTTTCACCGTAGAAAACCAATAATCTCCGAACCTCACATCCTTCAACTTTCCATCGACCGTCTGCGCTTGCACTTCGCTGACATTTCCATCCTTCCCGTACCATGCCACGACCTTCTCAAAACGGTTCATGAATTGTTTAGGTTCGCCATTGACGCCATAGTATAAAGTAATTTGACTTCCATCCGGCTGCATGCGCCCAAGCGTCCTTGCGACACCATTGGGATCAAGCATGGGCTTTCCGTCCACACCAAAAGCACGCAGCTCGAAATTGTGATTGGTGATTGTTCCGAAATACTTGTCGAAGCCCATCAACTCCTTGCCTTTTTCCCAGTCCATTTCCATCCTCGCCACCCTGAAAAGCACCTTGGGCACACAAGGCTTACCTACCTCATCATAAAAGGAAACAACAGATCCACCCGGCTTTGTTTCCGCTCTCATCATCGAAAATCCCGATTGAAGAGCCATGCACGGCTTGTCATTCACATCAAAGAAGGAAGTTGCCCATACAGTTTCCCCGTCTTTTTTCTTTTCAAAAATCTTTCGTTCGATGGAATAGCCATCCTCAATCGCTACAGGCTTACCGTCTTCTCCGAAAAATCGCTTCGTTTCAACCTTTTTGGCAAAAGGTTTACCCTCCACCTCGGCACGCTCATCGGCAGAATCCCCCTTCATGCGCCCGCATTCGGAGCCATCCTCCGCATAATAAACAATCTCGACCATCTCCTTCTCGCCACCATCACCCGCTGCCGGGCTTACTGAAGCACAAGCCGACCAACTCGACACAAGAAAGGACACGCAGGCACAAAGAAGCAGTGAAACCTTGATCATTGACCTAACATAGAAAGCCTTCGCCGCTACGTCAATCTTGATGATCGTTCATCCGTTTTTCAATGGAACGCAAAGCCCCTTCTGCAAAGAGCCTCACCGACTCATCCTTGTCTTCTTTCAAGGCATTCAACACGGGAAGAGCATTACGCCCCCCTATCTCTCCCAGCACCCTGACGGCGGAACACCGCCATTCGAGGGAAGCATCCGCCAACGCCAACGCAGAAATAGACCTTTTTTCCGCGACAGAAGTAAGGCGGACCATGATTTCTTCCAACTTGACAGGATCAGCCTTCCAAAGCGGCTCAAGCACGGCGGCAGCCTTATTCGGATCTCCTTTCGCCACAAAAACGAGGCAAGATTCGGGAACATCAATCTTTGCATTCCCCAATGCAGTCACAGCATTGGCAACTGCCTGAAATGCGACATCATCCTGAGGAGAAGCCCACGCGGCAAGACCAAGCGTCAGCGAACGCACATAATCGACATCATTCCCCCATGGGTCATTGAGCAGATGAATCAAACTTGCACATACGCTCTGCCTAAGCTCTTCGGACGGAGCTTCTACCGAAGCGAGCCTCCTTGCCGCCGAAGCGATTCGGCTATTGTCCAACTTTGAGAGCTCCTGAATATTCGCCTCCACATAACGAGGATTGGACGGATTCAACAGCACCACAGGCTGGGGAGGAGCCTCCAGAAGTGATTTATTTACTTCTATTTCAATGAATCGAATGCGCTCATCCTTATTCGTGATCTTGCCAAGATGCCCGGCAAGATCAGCAATCTCTTCAAATCCAAGCGGAGACTGCTCAATCACGAGCAAGGCGGAACCTTCTCCAAGGTAAAACCCCGGAGATTTTCTCATCAGCGACATCCGCTTGACGTAGGAAACGAGCTGATCGGCATAAACCCCACCATACCCCGCCAAACGTATCCCGGCAGCTTGCTCAGCACCCGGAGATGCCAACACAGCAAAAAGCGGATCCAGTTCACCCGGCAGGTAATTTCCATCAGTCTTCTGTTTTGAAACTGATGGAGAAGCCTCTTTTTTCTTCACAACATTTTCTGATTTTACAGGGATTTCCCTCTGCTCCTTTTCATCAAGAAGCGACTCGTGCCCCAGAAACCCATGCAGCCCCACGTAGGCCAAAAGCCCAAGCACAAGCACGATCACCACCCAAAGCAATGGAGGCAGGCGAAAAGAACGAAGCTCGGAAGAAATCACGGCTTAAGCATGTCAATTCCAGAAAAAAAGGCAAGAACGCTTTTCATTTGTATTACCTTCAAATAAAGCCAATAGCCTGCGGTAAAAATTGAAATCCGAAAGCTCAATGCGCTTCTGCCATTCGGCTCGCAGAAGACAGACTTCAACAATATCTCTACCAATGAGGAGAAATATTTACCCTCTTCGCAACCCCTTGCTTGACTTCACGAAGACGGGAAAATACTCTCTCCACGTCATGCGGGGGCGCGAAAGCCGCTTGCGGCCTTTCTCCCCCGCTTCTAACAGCAGACGACCAAAGGCACCCCATGGCACAACGCGAAGACATCAAGAAGATCCTCATTATCGGCTCGGGCCCCATTATTATTGGGCAAGCATGCGAGTTCGACTATTCCGGAACACAAGCCTGCAAAACCTTGCGCAACGCAGGCTACGAAGTAGTTCTCGTCAACTCGAACCCGGCGACGATCATGACCGACCCCGCCATGGCGGATCACACCTACATCGAGCCGCTCACCATCGATCGCATTACTGCCGTCATCGACAAGGAACGCCCGGATGCACTCCTCCCCAATTTGGGCGGACAGACTGCGCTCAACCTCGCTTCCGAGTTGAATGAAAAGGGTATCCTCAAGCAATTCGATGTAGAAGTCATCGGTGTCGACCTCGAAGCTATCGCTCGCGGGGAAGACCGCATCATTTTCAAGGAAACAATGGGCAAGATCGGCGTCCCTGTTGCCAAGTCCGAACCCGTCTACACAGTTGAAGAAGCCGAAAAGGTCGCCGCAGAAATGGGCTACCCCGTCGTTCTTCGCCCCGCCTACACCATGGGAGGCACAGGCGGCGGTATCGTTTACAACATCGAAGAACTCCGCGACGTAATCAAGCGCGGTCTCGCCGCCTCGCTCATCAACCAGGTGCTTGTTGAAGAATGCGTGCTCGGCTGGGAAGAACTCGAACTCGAAGTTGTCCGCGACAAAAACGGCAAAAAAATCACCGTCTGCTTCATCGAAAACGTCGACCCCATGGGTGTTCACACGGGAGACAGCTTCTGCGTAGCTCCCATGCTGACCGTTCCTCAGGCAGTCCAGGATCGCCTTCAGGATTACTCCTACCGCATTCTCGACGCCATCGGCGTCACCGGCGGCACGAACGTTCAATTCGCCCACAACCGCGAAGACGACCGCGTAATCGTCATCGAAATCAACCCCCGCACATCCCGCTCTTCAGCTCTCGCCTCGAAGGCTACCGGATTCCCGATCGCCTCGGTTTCGACCAAGCTTGCCACAGGAGTGACTCTTGAAGAACTCCCTTACTGGCGCAAAGGCTCTCTTGATCAATACGAACCCTACGGCGATTACGTCGTCGTCAAGTTCGCCCGCTGGGCATTTGAAAAGTTCCCGCAGGCAAAAGACAAGCTCGGCACTCAAATGAAGGCTGTCGGCGAAGTCATGAGCATCGGTAAAAATTTCAAGGAAGCTTATCAGAAAGCCGTCCGTTCCCTCGAAATCGGACGCAGCGGACTCGGTCGCGACAAAAAACTCGAAGTCATCCCGACTTCCGACCTCAAGGCCGCCATCGTCAACGGCAACAGCATTCGCTTCTTCCAGATTTACGAATTGCTCCGCCGCGGCGTCGAACCCTCCGAAATCGTCAAGCTCACCCGCATCACTCCGTACTTCATCGAACAAATGAAGGAACTCGCCGATCTTGACAACAAGCTCGACGGCTACACATGGGACACCCTCCCCGACGATGTACTCAAGGAAGCCAAGGCATCCGGATTCTCCGACAAGTACCTTGCCGCCGCTTATGGCGTGCAGGAAAAATCTATCCGCGAGCGCCGCATCAAGCTCAACCTCGTTTCGACCTTCCACAAAGTACTCGTCAGCGGTGACACCGCCGAATACTACTATTCGACGTATAACGGCACTCCGGACGAAGTCGCCGTCAGCCCGAACAAGAAAATCATGATCATTGGCGGTGGTCCGAACCGAATCGGCCAAGGGATCGAATTTGACTATACCTGCGTTCACGCCGCCTTCGCCATCCGCGATGCCGGCTATGAATCCATCATGATCAACTGCAACCCCGAAACCGTTTCGACGGACTTCGATACAGCCGACAAGCTTTACTTCGAACCCATCACGGTGGAAGACGTGCTCACGATCTATGATAAGGAAAAACCCGCAGGCATCATCGTTCAGTTCGGCGGACAGACTCCTCTCAACATCGCTCAGGCACTCAAAGACGCCGGATGCAACATTCTCGGTACCCAACCCGAAGGCATCCGCCTCGCTGAAGACCGCGAATACTTCCGTGAGCGCATGATCGCCCTCAACATCAAACAGCCGGAAAGCGGCACGGGGCGCTCTCTTGAAGAAGCCATCGAACTCGGCCGCAAGATCGGCTACCCGGTCATGGTCCGCCCCTCCTTCGTTCTCGGCGGGCGTGGCATGGAAATCATCTACGATGAAGAAACACTCAAGCGCTATGCCGTTGAAGCCATTCAGGTCAGCCCGGAATACCCAATGCTCATTGATCGGTTCCTCGACAACGCGATTGAAGCTGAAGTCGACGCCCTCTCAGACGGCACCGACACCTTCGTTGCCACCGTCATGGAACACATCGAACTCGCAGGTATTCACTCCGGCGACTCTGCATGCTCCATCCCCCCGGTATCCATCCTGCCCAAGCACATCAAGACCATCGAAGAACACGCCGACGCAATTGCCAAGGACTTCAAGGTCAACGGCATCCTCAACGTGCAATTCGCGATCTGCGACGATGAAGTTTACATCATCGAAGCCAACCCCCGCGCCTCCCGCACCGTGCCAATCGTCTCAAAGGTCACCGGAGCCCAGCTTGCCAACATGGCAACCCGCCTCATGCTCGGCAAAACGATTAAGGAACTCGACATCAAATCACAGCCCAACCTCTTCGTGGGCGTGAAAGAAGCCGTCTTCCCCTTCAACATGTTCCCGGAAGTCGACCCCATCCTCAGCCCGGAAATGCGTGCTACAGGTGAAGTCATGGGTGTTGCTGACAACTTCGGCATGGCGTACTACAAGGCGCAGGAAGCGGCCGGATGCAAACTGCCCATCTCGGGCAAGGTGCTCATCACCGTCTCCCCTCGCGACAAAAAGCATATCGGAGAAATTGCCAAGGATCTCGCCGAACTCGGCTTCTCGATCATCGCCACAGAAGGCACTGCCGCCGTTCTGGAACAGGAAGGACTCACCGTCGAAAAAGCCGTCAAGCTTCACGAAGGCCGCCCGAACCTCGGCGACAAAATCACCAATAAGGAAATTGACCTCATCATCAACACCCCGATCGGGCGCGAAAGCAAGATTGATGACTCGTACATCCGCATGCTCGCCATCCGCCACAAAATCCCCTACATGACCACCATCGCCGCCGCGAAGGCAACAGTCCAGGGCATCCGTGCGGCACAAGCAGGCAAGGTAGCACCAAAATCCCTTCAGGAATACCACAAGGCCTAAAAAGACCGAAAGAGATTTCCTCAACCAACTTCCACGCCCCGCGAGCTCACCGCTCCGGGGCGTTTTTGCTGCCTGACAACAGCCTAAAGACAACATCTTTCGGATTTATACTTATACCAGTTTCATCAAGTATAAATTCATCAACATCGAATAAGGCATGCAAGAAAAAACATGTCGAGCCGCCAGTCCGGCACTCCAGAGTCGACACATTCTTCCCCTTTCAGCTCAAAAAAATTATTTTCTGCCGGACAAGCAAATGAAGTACCTTAATCAATACTTGGCTCAACTTCGTTGATCCACAAAATACTTCCAAGACCTTTTCAAATTCTCACAAAAAATCTTCGTAAATCTACTCAATTTTCATATCAGCAATAGATTAACTCCGATCAACTCTGATTAAATTAGATGCGTCGCCCTTGCTCGCCATCCTTATCGTCCTTTTTCTTTCTGCCGCGCTTTTTAGGTTCTTTGGGCTTCTCCCACGAACCATCCACTTCTTCGGAAACGAGCATCGCCCTTCGGGATCGTTTGGTTCGGTAAGTAGTCGGGCGAGGAGTCTTCCATTCTTCAGAAATTTTCAAGACTTCCCCAAATAATTTGTTGCGATCAGTGGAGGAAGACGGATGCTCAACCAAATCCATGAACCTTTGAACCGCAAATTTGATCATTCGTGATTTACTGAGACCAAACTCGCGAGACAATTGATCCAGCAACTCCGCCTTAGCCAACGGCACTCTCACATTAATCGCTCCAGATTTCTTCTCTTCCATGCCAGGAATCTAACGAAAATCCAGAACTCTCGCAACCCTATTTTGCATACAAAAGTATTAATTTGTATTACACCATCATTTTTCTGAATTTTAGATAAAAGACAAAAAATCAGACTAATCATTAAAATATGCCATGAAATCTATCTTTTTACACACCAACTCCTCCTTCAGGAAACAGGATCACCACTAGCTTCAACGTAAAATTTGGAGGCTCTCTTATCTCCCGTCAATTCCGCGAGAATCATCCCCAGTTTGATAAGTCCAGCCTTGTTTATTGCGGACTGATCCGCTGCCAACTGACTTCTAATGAACCTATCCGCTTCACTCATCAATGCCTTATCCTTCCAGCCCTGAAGAAATTGACTATACAATTCAAGAAACTGTCCATAGGTCTTTTCCTTTCCTGAGACACTTGCCATTGCCTTTTGCAAAACTTGGCAACTCTGCTTTTTCGTTTTCAGGGGAGGCTTATCTTTACAGCATTTTTTCCATGTTTCAAGAAAATCAACCTTGTCTTGGTCACGATAAAGCTCGCGGAGTTGAGTGACCCCTGCCAGCGCGAGCTGTCTGAATTGCCTCATGTACATGAACGAAGAATCTCCGGATTCTTCGGAATCCAGCAGCATGGCACATATTTCATAGGGATCGGTTTGCTTCCAGTTAAAAGCGATATTCCCGTAAATCAAGTCGTAAACAATGTAGGGTTCTTTGATCTTGGACGCAATTTTTTTCTTGGCGGCTTCACTAGCCTGCCTGGTTGACGCTGTCAACCAAGCCTTCCACGCAGGGTAGTTATTGGGATCTTCTTCAATCGCCCTGGACCAGAACCAAAGAGACAGATCCTTGTTGTCGACATAGTCGGCAAGATGAAAAAACAGCTTGGAGCGAGTTGATGCTTCTCCCGTAAATTTGGGAAGCAGGCGAATAATGAATGTCGGCCCCGACCAAGGCAGACCCGGATCAAGGAGGTCTACGTGAACCATCTGGAAGAAACTCAAACACCGCACGGCGATTGAACTGGTCATTGGGCATCTGAAAAGCGATTACCGTCTGGAAACCAGCTACTTCTCGGGAGAAGTGGGTAATGCTATCAATGCTATCCTCAGCGCGGCGGACTACAACTTCCGAAAGCTGCTCAAGGAGCTTTGGCCTCTTGTTGTCTTCATCCGTATGATGCTTCAAGGAAGAAGCAGGACTCCATCTCCACGCATCTGACCTGCTGATTTTACAAATCCCGCTTTTCAAGGGCGACTATCTATACTGCGGAATGAAACCCCAAAAGTAAATACGTACTTAGCAGAATACCCTATAAGAGCCTACCGAAACAAAACATCCGGCAAGCGTCAACCTACCGGATTATCAAATAAATTCAGATATTTTCCCCTGAAAATTTATATTGTTCCTTGAATTTCAGCAGAATCACCCCTGCATGATACAGTTCCACTATTTTTTCGAAAGAATCTGGTGATAACAAATCTTTATTGGTTTTAACATAGCACCCGCTTAAGTCAGCTTTGGAGGTAAACACTCTCCCTGTTACGGACCACTCCTTACCCTGAGCAGGAGGCTCATCAACCCATCCTCCTTTCTTCTCTTCTCCACCAGGCTTATACACAAAATTTAATCCATTTTTTGAATCAACAATAATACCACTTCCTCTTGGAGACATCGTTCCTTTAATATATCCGATTCCATTAGCATTCATTATGCTCCCGCTATAAATTAAGCAAGCAACTAATGATAATCTTAGCACTATTGAATATGTTCTCTTTTCCTTTTTTTATTATATTTATTTTCAACTAACATTTTTCTTTTGTCTCGAGCTCCTCTTTCATCTGCTTCTTCATTCTTTCATAGACTTCTCTGCACCGTCTTTCTTTCCAAGCCTCCAATTCTTCATCGGTCACCTTGTCCAACCGCTTTCTAAGATCTCCCCATGGCAAGTATGGTTTCCCTTCTTCAGCAACATATTCCTTCCAATCAATCTTGAGATATTCCATTATTTCAGCATCCCTGACAGAGACGGGTAAAACACGGGGACTTTCCTCGAAATACTCTTCCGTAATATAAGGTCCCTTTCTACTCTCCTGAAATACATACCATGATTTTAACAGGGATTCCTCAAAGGCATTCTTTTCATTCTCATGCCATAAGTTCAGCTTCCATCTCATGGAAGGAACAAGTAAAGAATCAGAACGTGTTTTCTTGATATGTCTATACGCTTCTAAAGACCATTCCTGCGCCAGTGAAAGCTCCTCCTCGCTGATCTTTTCGTTAGCTCGATCCCACGAAGAAGCCAAGTCTTGCTCCATCTGTGATAAATCCTTTGAATCGAGCGTTGGGGATAAAACGATGCCGCCATACTGCTGAAATAATTCACACTCATCCGTTTTACGGAATAGGCTTTTAGAGTCGATGGAAGAAACAAAAATTCCGTTTAGTCTCACCCCCTGTGAACCATTTCTTGCCAACCGTACATAATACACCCCCGGACCATCCAGAACAAATGTCTTATACACCCCGTTTCCTGAGGTATCTTTCACTCTCGCCCTTGCAAGTACCGGTTCTTTCTGAATAAGTGCGGTCTCCTCTTCAAGAGGATCTTTCCCCTCTTTGTCCTTTTCTTGCGAAGCAAAGAGATTCAACGATGTTTCATCCGGATAGGTGCTCTTAAATTTCCTGATTTCTATCAAATTATCCCGCTTCGCCAGTATAGGGTATTCTCCCACTCCCGCATTATAAAAGTACAAAGATAGATTGTATTTCGTTTTCTTTTCCACCTTGATGACAAGCCACAGGTCGGAACCATCAACTCCTTCTCCAATCGTCGCATCCATCCATGTCCCTTGAGTCCTTAAACATCTTTCCGGGTTAAAAAGAACGTTACCATCTTCAGCCTTGTTCAGCCAGCCCAAGACAGATCTGACTCCCCCTTTTTTCCCACCAAGATTACAACCAAGCCTGCATCCAATTCCCACCGAATTTTTAAATCCTAGGGAAAAACCTTGGCTCATTCCTTGGAAATTAGCACCGCACAAAATGGTATATTCAGCACCATAACGCTGACACCAATCACCCTGTGTTGCCCAGTCTTCTTTCCAAAAAACTGCCGGATTTTTTTTAACACCTTTATCCTCTAACTTCTGAATATCTTCCGCCCTTTTTTTCAATGAAGCCAAGTCAGACACAGGTTTTTCTTCGGGATGCTTCACCTCCCCGGAACTCTTCTTGGCAAGCCTTTTATGAGACCCCTTCTTGTTGCCTTCCTGAATTTTGATCACACCATTCCCATAGGTCAATGCATACACTTCCCCTTCATCCGTAGAAACAAAGCCTGTTACCCACGGCTCGCCCAACTCTTTAGGAAATACAGCCTGCTCTATTATTTCAAGCGATCCCGGTCTCACCAAAGCAGCTCCTTTTTCTCGAAACCCTATCCATAAACCTTTCGGGGCAAGCAACATCGCTGTCACATAATCCTCAGGCAAGAGCTTTCTTCCCACCGGAGGAGCATTGCCTTCAAGCTCCGATTGATAAGCTCCTTTATTCTTGAGCCAGTAATCTTCTCCTCTTGCAAATTTCCACCCTTTACCATTCGAGGTGAACCCTATTCCATCATTGGTACCCACCCACACGTACTTTCCAGAACCTGCCAATATCGTATTAGCTAAATTTGAAGGCAAGCCAACTCCCATGGCTTCCAGAGGTTGGCGCACATACTGATTTGTATCTCTATACCATGGAGCCTGCACTAATTCCCATTGCGTATACTGGTCTCTAGGTGAGGCTTTCCCTACTCCACCACACTCATAAGCCAACCACAAGTTTCCCTGTGCATCATAAGACACTGAACTCACCTGATCTGCGTAAAGTCCATTTCCTCGAGTAAACGTCTTCCAGCTTTCATCCTTCGGATTGTAAATCTCTATCCCCATGGAAGTAGCTATCGCCACTTCTCCCGTTAGGGGCGAAACATTGATATCAAAAATTCTCTCTCCTATAAGCCCATTTTCACGATTGTATTGCTTCCATGAAACCCCATTAAAAACAAACACTCCCTGATGATCCGTCCCTACCCAAATTCGACCTTGCTTGTCTTCCGCAAGACCATAAAAATTCTCAGTTTGAGGGTATCCTGAATAATAATCCGCACACATCCACTCACTTGATTGAATGTCTTTTCCTTTCCAATAGCGGTAAATACCGGATCTCTCGCCAATCACCCAAATGCTTCCATCAGTAGCTTCCAGCCCATCAGTCACATATTTCACAGGGCAATCGGACAAGGTCGCTTTCGTGCTTTTTTTCACATCCTGAGCTCTCGCCGACACAGAAAGGAGCATCATGAAAACAGAAAAAAGCGCTGCTATCCCGCATTTCTTCAATAATTTTCCTCCCGAAAATTGATGCATAATGAAAGAATTTAATTTGCGAACCACAAAACAAAAAAACCATATTTCCAAGAAATAGTCAACGTGAAAGTCAAAAAAATGCCCCCAGCAGATCCAATTTTACGAAAAAATTAATGATGTTAAATTACTTCATCCATTTTTTCTCGCCATAAAGAACATTCCATGAGGTGCGAAACAAGGGGTCTTGACACGGACATTTTACGCAGTAGCATCTGCTGCTTTCATGCGAATCTGGAGCTCCGGCTTTCCAATTTCTTTGTTATTAAATTTTATGGTACAACTAATTTTAGCACTTAATGCATTAGTAATAACAACGTTATTTCTAGCGGTAACAGTAACATCTTTCGATATCGAAGACGAGAAAGCAAACCGAGAACTATTCTCTCCTGACTTACCCCATGAATAAGTCAACCCATCTACTTTAATTTCTTCTTTACCTGGGATCCTTCTTACAACTTCAGAGAGCTCACCCCCTTCTTTTGCAAAAAAAATCTTGATCTCCTTCAATCACCGTAATATAATTCGGAGAATTAGCAGCTTGTGCTTGTTGAAAAGCTACTACTAACATTAATATATATGCATATTTTTTCATATAATTTATATTTTTTCTTTTTGGTATCCTCATTTTTTAAATAAAAAATTCAATTCCATTCTATCATACTCTTCATCATCGATAGATGCGGCTTTCTCTTTCAAATCAATTGCATTAATTTTTTGCTTATTTTTTGAATCATGCAAGTAATCTTTCCAATTTAATCCCATGTATTGAATTATTCTTAATTCTCTCGGTGAAAACTGGACTGTTCGTGGACTATATGGGAAAAAATTTTCGCTTCTCATTGTAGGAAAACGATCCTGAACGGCATACCAAGAATTCCTCATAAAATCTTCAAAATAACGATGTTCTTTCGTATCCCACACTCTCATACTCCATCTCCAAGTCGATATAATTGATGAAGGCACACCCTTGAGCTTAGCCAGCCTATATAGAAAAAGCCGGAGCTTCTGATTCTTAGATAAGTATTCTTGAGATATTATTGGGGCTGAGACTTTTCCCCATCTCTCCAACAATACGGTATTCTCTTGCTTCTCTTGATCATTGATTTTTTCAGGGCTAGGAGACATTCTACCATAAGCAAAAACGTCTCTACGCAAAGGAACACGGGCTTCACCTGTCACGTTATCCAACTGGCTCACCAATACAGCGTTTAATATAGCGATCAACGAATAATTGTTCCCTATTCGGAAGTAATACCGCCCTCCCTTGTTAACAAAAAACGATTTATACACCCCATTCCCTTTGAAATCGGAAACTCTTGTTCGCGACAACACAGGGGTTTTCATGACATCCTTAAGCTGATCGTCCCAAACAATACCTTCAGGCAACGATTCGTTCCCCTTCCTGACCTCTACCAAATAATCCTTGCACCCTTCACGATTACCTTCCCTCTCTCCATAGTTATAAAAATACAACGCAATCTCGTAATTCCCTTCAGGAACATCGACAACCACCCAAATATCTGCCCCATCGTGATAACGATTATAATCTCCCTTTTTCCTATCCTGCCATTGTGCCGCTACACGAGTGCCTGTTTTTGGATTGTGAAGAACATTAGAGTCATTTACTACATCTCCTTGGAAAAATAAAAGGTACAGATTTTCTTCTGGAATCTTATGCAACCCTATGCCCTTATGAATATCAATTTTCATATCAGTAGTCACTTCATCATCCATCGGCTGAGCTGTCGCACACAATAATGCTTTATGCGTCCCATACCTCTCGCACCAGTCACCCT
>F157a_European_Toad__coassemble_61_pt1 | contig 16958 bp, 10 predicted proteins | sample F157a_European_Toad__metabat2_high_PE_005 | metagenome-assembled genome bin F157a_European_Toad
ACGACCTGTTTACAGAAAGTCCATTGCGTGGTGGATTAGCGGGGAAAACCAGAAGGCAAAGATCAATATCCCCTCCCTTAAAAGCTCCTCAAGTGATAATATTAATACTTTGCGCTCCACGTGGAATACTCCCTCTCCAGATATTACAGCTATTGGTAATTTGGATCAGATTAAGAAATCACTTCCCGAAGAAGGAAGCGATGAATATGCTCGCAAATTAAGCTCTCTCATTACATTTGATACTATTGGGCTGATCACAGGAAAAGACGGTAGTGCCGGAGAATCTTTTCACGACATATCTCTTGATTCCTCATCCCTGTTAACTGACGTCAAATTTGGAGGCTTGAAAAAGGATCTTAATCTTCTCCTTTCTCAGGAAAAACTCCCTGCCGATTTTCAAGGCAGAGACGCGGATATAGGTCTGCGGCCCTACTCGACTGAAGATGGCTCCCCCACAATCGCCGACAGACCTATTTCTTCATGGAACCAGCTTTACCAGTGGACCAATCTTTGGAATCCAGTTAGTTCAGACGGTCAAGACGACTCCGCCAAACTCAAAATGACCGGCAACACGCCCTACACCCTAGTCGCAGCAGACGCTGATGCGGTTGAGGGAATGATGAACAATAAACATACTTATGTCCGCCATCCCATCCTGTTGAAAATGTATTCTTTTGTGGGCATTCAGTATCATCATCGCCATGCCGGTTATGAACAACACAACGGATCAATTGATGTGTTGTATTCCACTATTCCCGTCATGGTCTGGTGGAATCCATATAACGTGCCCATGAAAATGGAAGGCGCCGGAGGTCAGCCTTATGGCTCCAATTTCGCTACCCACAGACTCATGCCTATGCAGGAAAGCAACAATTCCGCCGGACGTACTTTTTGGGCCAGTGATGAGAGATTGTTTCAGTTTAGTGAACGCTATTTTTCCCCTTGTTATACGCTGTCAGATGGAACATTTCGCCGCCCTCTGCATGATTACGGTTCCACATTCAGAAAAACAACGACCATTGATAAGAACGGAAATGTGAAGAAAGGTGAAATTTCTACCCTTCAGCCCGGAGAAATCATGATGTTCGCCCAACCCTCCTTGGATTACATCCTCGAGAGTGAGGACGATGACAATGACCCCTATACGGCACTCTACAAGATTAAAGCCGCATTTAAGGATGCCATCCCCGATGCTATTCCGCTCAAAGAAGGTTGGGATCTCAACTCTCGTCAGGTTCGTCCCTATGCCATTGATATTGCATTCGGTGTCCGTTACGATGCCCTAGATGGGAATGAGTTCGGAGGGATCAAGTACAATGGCTATAGCGGACCCCTTTACAGAATCACCAATGTTCGATTCGCATCAACAAACAAAAATGAAACAAACGACGAATTCCTGACGAAGGATCCGATCATTTTATCCCATTTTTATACGGATGAATACACAACTCAAAATAAGAAGTTAGGCCCCTTCATGATCACTTCGGGAGTAATGGACGACTCAAAGTTATCAACACGAATGATCAACGAAAATAATAATATCCTTGTCACAGACCAGAACGCTCAATGGCTCAAAGCTAGTCCATCAGTCCTGAATCTCAACTGGGGTATCGTCGATCTAAAAGCGTGGGACAGCGTTCTTTACCCTCATGAAAAATGGAAGAATGACCCCAGCAGGTCTGAAGAAGACAAGAGAAAAGGGAAAGGTGGTAAACCACGGGATGATGATCCAGATCCGACTTTCGTCTCATACTATGGAGTCTCACTCAAATGGGGAACGAAGCCCTTGCTGACGACGCCCGTTAAGGAGGGAGAAAACTACCAAACAAAGATATGGCAGCATTCAAGTCCTCTTTTGTGGGGCGGCCAAATCATCGACCCGTCAGAACTTGCCAAGACATACAGCCCTTACCAGTTTGAATTCAAACAGGGTACCGGAGTTAACGAAATCACGCTTGAAAAAATTCTATCGACCGATGGGACAAAACAGGCAACGTTCGGCGGTCCAGGGAGTGAACAGGTCAACCGCATCATTGCCGCAGAGCTACCCCTCCATCCGCCATACAGTTTGGCTGGATTTGCAGGATTCCGTCTCTCCCCGGGCTGGTACGAAGAAGGAGGAACCAAGGCCCTTATGGCAAAACGCTTTGCTTATCAATCCGGCGTTCCCGGTGTTGGCATCGGAAATTCTTTTGCTGATCCGATGTTGCCAGCAAGTGAAATTTTTTCTCATAACGAAATTGCCGGAGATGCCTCTCTAGGTGATTTTTGGGATCACGGTTTGATGGTCAACGATGGACTTTGGGATACATGGTTTACGTCGTCGATTTCATCCAGACCCTCTTCCTTGGGTGGGGAACAGACGGAATCTTTACAAACAGTCGTCAAAGGTGTCTTTTCAGACACAAAATCCGACAGTAATAAAGAAAAGACGCAACTTCCCAATCAAAGAATAATACAAGTTGTCGGCAAAGGAATCCCTTCCGAAATTTCCGGTGAGCTTTTGAAGGAGGATGGATACAAAAAAGCAGCTAAACACTTGGTTTTGGATGGAGGATTCAATGTCAATTCCACAAGCGCAACGGCATGGAAATCTATTTTCTCCGGTTTGAAAAAACGCCGCCTTCTTCATGCAGGAGAAGAAAACGGAACACCTCAGGAAATCAGTAATGATGAGGATACAGCTCTCTTTTCACGCTTTGGCATCGCCTCCGCCGATGCTTCCCACGTTGATGACATGGGAGCAAGTGGAGTCATGAATGGATACCCTGTAGGAAGTTTCATGTCTTGGACGGATCTGAGAAAAATTGATTCCCGCAATCTTGAGAAAATGGCTTTGATGCTTGTTTCCGAAGTAAAACGGAGAGGGCCATTCCTGAATATGGCCGAATTCATCAATCGCAGATTGGCATCAGGAGAGACCGGAATCAAAGGAGCTTTGCAAGCAGCTATTGACAAAAGTGGCGCCAATAGCGTATTCGATTCCATGGCAACGCAATACATCAATCCACCTGTTCAGTTCCCCAATCAGGAAGCGGCAAAGGGTTCCTATTATACAGCAGCTCCTGGATATCTCATCCAATCAGATGTACTTGCCGTACTTGGCAATATTTTGACAGTCAGAGATGACAGCTTCAAAATCAGAGCGTATGGTGAAATTTCCGACAAATCGGGGAAAAATATCTTGGCACGATCATGGTGTGAAGCAATTATCAAAAGAGGCATTAACTACGTTGACCCCACCAACTCTCCAGAAACACCATCTACTGTTGTTAATTACCAAACAGGAGAACTTTCCGACTCCGAGCTGACCAAAATTAACAGAGCATTCGGCCGCAAATTTGAAATCGTCAGCTTCCGCTGGCTCACACCCGAAGAAGTATAATTCTATCCACTTCCCATGAAATCCCCCATTATCGCCACTTTGGCATTGCTCTTGCTGTCGCATCTTTATGTTCATGCGGACATCCAGCCAACGTCCCAATCGAGCAATCAACCGAGTGCCTCGGCAAAACTAAAAACAGGTGTTCGTTTTGTCATGCAGGAACAGTTTTCCCAAGGGTCGAACCTTTTCACTATGCTGAGTCCTAAAAAATTCTGCCCTGTTGACTTTCGATCTGGATTGCCTGGGAGAAGAATTCCTATCCCTGAGGGGCGAATTCTCCGCATGTATTCCACCCTTCCCGAAGAAGGCAAACCTGTTCCAGCGCCTATCTACCAAGGAAGTATACCTCTCAATGTCGGAAATACTGTTTTGGGAGTCGTCAGCAGAGGTCAAAACGGAAAATTCTCGATCCAGTATGTCGACGAAAGTAATCTGAAGCCCGGCATGGTCTACTTCAAGAATATGACGAACAAGGAAATCATGATCAACATTGCTGATGCTCCGTCTTCAGAGCAAAAACAAAATATTGTGAAACCTGGTCAGGAATACGTTTTCGGAAAAGCGACATTGATTGGAACAACGACCAATTACAAAGGAGCCTTACTACAGCAGATGGAGATCAAGAAACAGGGAAAAAGATGGTTGCCAACAGGTAAATTCATTCTTACCCGCTTCAAAAATAGAGCTCTGCTTTATCTTATCCTTCCAGATATGACAACCCAGACGGCCGTTTTAAACAAAATCACCATTTACGACGAATCGTGACTAGGGATTCATGAGTTCGCTGCTCATGGATTCTTTTTTGCTCCTTCAGCTCGCGAGAAGTTTTCAAGCCTCGCTTCCTTGACTTGAATGGAGAGGGTAAGTTGCATCAGTCTTTCTACCAGCAGGTCTGACGCAGAGCCAGAGAGCCATTCCCTCGCCAGTTTATCCTTTACGGCTGTTTTCAATCCTATAGTCTGAATCCCGACATGAATACCGACTCCGTCCTACACGCCTACCAAATGATCCCGCTGAATGTAGCCGGATATATTCTCGGCGCTATGCTGGTTGTGACGCACACAGCGGGATTGCTTGGAGGAGACAAAGCTCGAGCATTCGTCAAGGCCAGCCCTCGCAATGACTTGTTGGCTCAAATCACGTTGGCAATCGGCTTTATCTGGTTTTTCCTACTTATCGGACCGGAGGACAAAGGGATTTTCAGCTCGCTGCGCGTCGAACTCGCCGAGTTTGAAGGGATACGGACAATCCTCCAACTTGCTTGCCCTGTCTTTTTCATCCTGCTGGTGACTCAGGTCAAGGAACTGCTTTTTGCTCGAGCATTAGGCTTTCTCGGGTTGATGACCGCCGCTCCGTTCCTCACGGCAGCCTTCCTCAAAGACCCTTCGACGAGGCTTCTCATCCCCATCTGGGGCTATGCCCTGATCGCATGCAGCCTCATCTGGATCGCCAAACCGTATGTCTACCGCAACATGGTCGACTGGGCTACGGCGACAGCCGGACGCTGGAAGCTTCTGTGCATGGGTGGTCTGAGCTACGGCATAGCCGTTCTCACCTGCGCATGGCTATGGTGGTGATCCCCCCTCTTTAGTAATCTTTCGGTTGATAGCCCAAGCGACGCATCATATCCTCGATATCCTTCAAGGTTTTGTTCACGTCGGCATCCCTCTTGCCTGAAGAATTTTCTTCAATCGGTTCTGCCAGAGGAATGTTTTCCGGATCTTGCTTAGGTGTCTGCCGGGCGAGATTGACCTTCGGAATAATCCGTGTGACGAGTTCGCGCATGACCCATGCGGGGAGAACGTAGGTTTCCACTCGCCCCGCACGAGACAACGCCATGCCCACGATTTTTCCATCAAGGTTGATAACGGGGCATCCGGCACATTCCGGCAAGAGGGTCATGTCTGTCTGGAAAACAAGAGGAAAATCACTGCGCCGCAGGTTCATGCGGTTTCCCATGGAGTTCATCATTTCCAGCCTTTCCTGTGGGAAGCTGGCTCCTTTCGGGCGGCTTGCCGTGCGAAGCTCACCCTGAATCGATTGCCCTTTTCTCTCAACGATGAAGGGAACGCTATCCCCGGGGTTGACTCCCTGCAAGGCGGCTCTCATGGAAAACATGCCTTCCAACTGAAGCCCGTTGATTTGCTGGATAATATCCCCTGCTTTCAACCCAGCTTCATGCGCCCCGGAACCTTTTTCCACACCGAGAACACGAGCTCCCTTGCCTTCCCATGTCGGATCTGCGGCAAGCCCCATATAGGCGGCATCTTCTTCCCTCAAACTGCGCTGGTTAACGGAAATCACACCGAAATCAGTGACGTGTCCACCGGCTGAAACCGCACTAATCATGTCGCCTTCCGAGGCGTCGGCAAGGTCATCAAGATGGATGGGAGGGGTATCAATTCCGGGAGATTCCAGTAAAATCAAATCGTATTCGGGAATGCTCATGACGGGTCTCATGTCATGCACGCCGCCCTTTGCATCGACGACGATCAAGGGCATTTTGATCCTTTTAAGTTCACTCAGCTTGCTAAGGATCATCCCTTTCGAGACGACAATACCTTGGGCGACCTGCTGTCTTCCAGCGACGATTAGAACAGTAGATTGCCCGACCTTTCCGGAAAGAGAATCCCAACTTTTGAAGATTTGCGCCGCCTGGCGGTTAAGCACTTCCCTATCCTGCTGGGCAATTAAATCATCCGCTGGCAAGGGTATCGCCATTTCCTGCGCACAGATAGCCGGTATTGCGACTCCCAGCAAGATCATCCAAGCTCCAAGTTTCATGATGGGACCTCCTCTCCGCGAGGAATAACCAGATCCGAACGACGGCCGGGAACAAGTTCCGCCTTATACGCCTTGCCATTCCGTATCACCTTCAAATCAACCTTTTTTCCGGGCCTAAGCCTCCCCAACTCGCGAATCATATCCTTAACCCCGGTCAAACGGCGATCTCCCATGTCGATGATGAGGTCGCCTTCCTGCAAGCCAGCCCGGTCGGCGGGAGAGGCGATCAAAACATCCCGAACGAGTACGCCGCCGTTTCCGGAAGACATGGAGAACCCGAGAACAGGCGTATTGGGGTCTGCCATGAGATTGAGACCCAGTTGCCCCCACTGCTCGCCCATCTTGAGCCTCTGCCAGTTTTCCTTGAAAACATTGATGGGTACATGGTTGTTGAGCTTGAGCCGGGGACCAATCGAGGAATGAATCCCAACAAGCCGCCCATCAAGATCAAAGAGAGGGCCGCCCGAGTCTCCCCCGATAAGGGTACATTCCGAAATGAGGAAGCGTTGTTTGCCATCCGTATTCATCCTCCCTATTCGAATCGGAGCGCGCCGCGCCGGGTCAAACCCCTTGGCGTGTCCAAGGGCGACGACGAAATCTCCCACCGAAAGCCTGTCTGAATCTCCCAGTTCCACAAAATCCCAGGGTCCTTTGCCTTCCATCTGTACCATGGCAGCATCGCGGGTGTAGTCCGCACCCAGCACTTTTCCCTTGGTCATTCTTCCATCAGGGAGAATAACGCGCATGACTTCATCCCCCTGCACCACGTGGGCGGCAGTAAGAATCAGCCCATCACTACTTACAATGACGCCGCTGCCCGTATCACCACGGTCAGAAAGAAGAGCCACCGTCGCCCGGGTATCCTCGCGGGAAACAGCCTTGATCTTGTTTTGTATCTCTTTCAAATGCTGCGTAGAAGTAGCACAGGCGGAGGGATAGAGCAGGAATACCGCTCCCAGCAAAAACACCTGAAGAAAAAGCCGATGTCGAGTGAATGGAGAACCTTTAATCATTCGTAAAATTGTTTTTATAAAATACGCCCGAAGAGCGTTTTCTATTTCGCTCTTTGTGTAAAGATTTTCGTCATAAACGAACGCGCTTTTTATTAGCTTGAATACGGTGTGTCATGATACAAGCATACACACATGGGCAAGCGCCGGAAATCCCCTGACGAATTCGATAACGATCCGCATCGGGATCGAGATGTCGAATGGAGGGCATCCTCCCGTTCATCGGAACGATGGAGAGATTCTGCTGACGAGCAGCGCAGAGGGCAATCGTCGCCAAGGCGAGACGAATATGACTACCTTTCCTTCCCCGTCGAAAAGAAGAAGAAGGTTTCCGTATTTCGCGTTTTCTGGTTCATCCTGTGGTTGCCGCTCCGTATCATTTGCCAGCTAACCCGGAATTTAAACAAGCTCGTGATGATCCCGCTCAGGATTTTTCTCAGCTTCGCTTTCGCCGGAATCATTCTTGCCGGGTTTCTGATCTTTTTCTATGGAAGTATCGCCAACCGATACGATATTTCCGAAGTGCTCAAAATGCCGGAGAGAACCATCGTGCTCGATCGGAAAAACCGTGAGATCGGGAGGCCTCACGGTGAAAACCGCAAACGGGTCAAACTCGAAGAAGTTCCTCCCGTCTTCATTGATGCCTTGATTCTTCGCGAAGACAGCCGCTTTTTCTCACACGGAGGGGTTGACTGGATCGGCGTAGGGCGCGCCATCGCCCAGGTCGCCAAACACAAGCGAGCAACCCAGGGGGCATCGACTTTGACAATGCAGCTCGCCAAGACGACTTTCAACCATCAGAAGCGCAATGTGAATACCAAGATGATTGAAGTCGCTCTTGCCCAGAGGATTGAGACCTCATATAGCAAAAATCAGATTCTCGAAGCCTACATAAATCGCATTTTTTGGGGTCATACCTTCATGGGGCTTTCATCCGCAGCGAGAGGGTATTTCAACAAGGAACCCAACCAGTTGAGCATCGGCGAATGCGCGATGCTGGCAGGCATTATCTGGGGACCAAACGAATTTTCTCCCTACAAAAATCCCGCCAAGGCAAAACAGTCGCGAGATATCGTCCTTCGCCTTCTAGCCGATAGGGGCAAAATCTCCCGCTCCGACTACCAAAAAGCCCTCAAGGAAAAGGTCATCACAAAAAAAACTGAATCCAGATCCGAGGAAAACTATGCGATGGATATCATCCGCCGGGAGCTCGACAGCATCCTTGAAGATGAAAATATCCGGCTGGGGGGTCTCGTCGTCTACACCACACTTGATCTCGATTTGCAAAACGCAGCAATCGACGCGATCAACAAGCATCTGACCTCCATTGAATCGCTCAAAGGGTACAAGCATACCACTCGCAAGCGATACATGGCTCTCTCCGAAGAAAAAAGAGCCAAAACAACTCCCGATTATCTTCAGGGAGCATCTGCCGTGGTGGATAACGCCAACGGGGCTATCCTTGCGCTGGTCGGCGGGCGCGATGGCGAAGAATCACGCTTTAACCGTTCGATTCAGTCTCGGCGACAAGTAGGCTCTCTCTTCAAGCCCTTCGTCTACGCCTCCTTCTTTGAAAAGGGGTATGCGCCTTCGACGGAGATTTCCGACAATCCCATTCGCCCCGGAGAAATTCCCGGCGCACCAAACTGGTCGCCTGGCAATTCCGACAATACCTTCCGAGGGATGCAAGCCGCCTCGTTCGGACTTGTCAAATCGCGCAACACCATGTCCGTTCGCATCGGTCATCTCGCAGGGCTGAAGAATGTCGTCCAGCATGCCGCCCTCGCAGGATTCCCCGGCAAGGTCGTCATGACTCCGGCTCTCTATTTGGGTACATGGGAAGCATCGCCTCTCGATGTGGCTAGCGCCTATACGGTATTCGCAAACGGAGGAGTGCGTCCGACGCCCTTCATTATCGAATCAATCGGCGATGCGGAAAGTCAGGGTCTCTTCTTCTCGCGCAAGACAAGCCGCCAGGCCTTTTCACAACGATCCGCCAACATCACCTCATCCCTCCTCCAACAGGTCACCAAACCGGGAGGAACAGCGGGCAGAGCCTCTACTCTGGGATTCAAAGCTCCATGCGGAGGAAAAACCGGCACAACCAACCGCTACATGAATGCCTGGTTCGCCGGATTCTGCCAAAGCGTCAGCACCTCGGTGTGGGTCGGTTTCGACAGACAAAAAACCATTATAGACAAAGGCTACGGAGCTACGCTCGCCCTCCCTATTTGGATCGACATCATGAAAGCCGTCCAGAGGGAAGGATACCCCTGCGGCAGTATTCGCAAATCCCCGGCAAGCTCGGGCAAAGTGATCTGGATGTGCCGGGAATCCGGACAAATTGCGCATACGGGCTGCCAAGAGGCACATACGGCGTACTACGAGACTATGCCCGGGATCGACAGCCCGAAGAAAATGTGTGAGAAACATATCCCTGTGGCTGAACCGATTGGCAGGGATGAGTCTACTCCCAACGCAGAAGCTCTGCCTCACACAAATGCTCCGACAAACGACAATATCCCCTTCGCCGAACCGATCGATGACAACGAGGATATTCCCCTCGCCGAACCACTCTAATCACTCCCCATTCACATTTTCTCCCCCCATGATTCTCTTCCTCTGGATTTTGTCTGCCTGTCTGTTTGCTCTCCTTATCCTGCTCTCGGTCATCTGGTTTAAGGAGAGGGACAAGGCAATCCGCCTTGATGCCGAGTTGAAGGCATCACGCATGGGTGAGGAGCAGTCAAGAACTCTCCTCAATAATGCCAAAAGTGCGCTAAAGGAATCATTTGCCGAAGTCAGCGGAGAAGTAATCAAAAACTCAAGCGAGCAATTCCTCACCCTCGCCCAGACGAGGCTTGGTGCGGCACAGGAAAAGGCAACACATGAACTCGACTCGCGCAAGCAGGCAATCGAATCGCTGATCAAACCGATGAATGATTCCCTGAAAGAGGTGCATTCTACACTCGGAGCTATGGAGAAAGACCGGCAATTCACTTACGGCGCACTTCAGGAACAAATAAAATTCATCGCCGAGAGCAACATGACGCTTCGCAAGGAAACCTCGCGCCTCTCACAGGCACTCCACAGCAACAGCGCGCGCGGCCGCTGGGGCGAATTGCAGCTCAAGCGCGTCGTCGAAATGGCGGGAATGACCGAACATTGCGACTTTTTCCTCCAAGAGAGCCGATCAGACGAGCAGCAAGCGATACGCCCGGACATGGTCGTCAAGCTTCCGGGGGGGCGAAGCATCATCATCGATGCAAAAGCTCCGATGAGCGCCTATCTCGATGCGATGGAGCAATCCGATCCGGATCAAAGACAAACTTTGCTCGGGAAACACGCCGCACAGGTAAAGGCTCACCTGCAATCGTTGGGAGCTAAATCTTACTTCTCCCAGTTCGAGCATTCACCGGAATTCGTAGTCATGTTCCTTCCCGGAGAATCCTTTTTCCAAGCGGCTCTTGAGTCCGACCCTTCGCTGATTGAATTCGGAGTCGACCGCAAGGTCATCCTCGCCACGCCGACAACGCTGATTGCCCTGCTGAGAGCCGTAGCCTACGGATGGAGGCAGGAGCAACTCGCAGACAACGCCCGGGCAATTTCCCTCGCCGGAGCAGACCTTTACGATAGCTGTGTGACTCTAACCGATCACTTCGCCTCCGTTGGCTCCAGCCTCAACCAAACCGTCACCCGCTTCAACAAGACCGTTTCCTCGTACGAACGCCGGATGCTCCCGCGTGCAAAAAAACTCCGGGAACTCGGCATATCTGGCAAGAAAAGCATGCCTGATGCTGTGGCTTCCATCGAAACCCTCGCACAAGCCGACGAAGCCGCAGGCGAATAAGGAGCGTCACACCCCGGTAAGAATGCTACCAAGCTCTTCCGCCGATTCTGCAATGGGCGCATTACACGCTTCAAGAGCAAGCCTCGTGCTGTAGCCCCATCCAACAAGGACGAGTTCGGTTTCTGCATTCCGCGCCGTCTTTCCATCATGGGCTGAATCTCCGATCATCACCACCTCTTGGGAAGCCATTCCCCAAGACTCTGCAATATGGAGCAACGCGGCTGGATTCGGCTTCCTCGGGAAGAGTTCGGCATTTCCCATAACGGGAGAAAACGGGATGCCTTCCAACATCTTGGCAACAAGAGGGACTGTGACCTCATGAGGCTTGTTGGAGAGGACAGCAATGCGATGCCCCCTCTGCGCCAAATAGGCGAGCATTTCCTTGATTCCGGGATACACGATTGTTCCCCTCTCCCATGTGCCATGGTAAATTTCAACAAAGCGAAGCCGCAGATCTTCCACCATCGTATCAGGAACATCACCGGGCATCATCTCACCAGAAGCAAGAGCCGACCGGCATAATTCACGAGAACCCCTCCCCACCATCTTTCTGACTTCATCAGGTGAATGAGTGGGCAGCCCCAGTGATTTCAAGCTCCGGTTGATGGCTTCGGCGATACCCGGCAGGGAATCCACCAGCGTGCCGTCCAAATCGAATACAAACCCTTTCTTCACGTCGCGTTCTCCAGAAACTCATCAATGCGCGAAACCGCGCTCGGAAGTTTTTAAAAATTCAATCATCCGGTTGAGGCAGGCGTTTTTGCCATATTTCGGGTCGTCCTGCAATTCAACGATCGCCTCGTTAATATTCGTTCCCTTGTGCAGAAAAAGCTTTTTGTAGCACTGCTTGAGGGCGCGAATGTCTTCTTCGAAAAATCCCCTTCGGGTCAATCCGACCACGTTGATTGCCCTTACGATAGCGGGATGCCCTTCACTAATCGTATAGGGGGGTATATCCTGAACTACACGAGCGACACCGCCAATGAGGCTGTGCTCGCCGATGCGAACAAATTGATGCACGGCAGCCGCGCCTGAAACAATAGCGTAATCGCCGATCTGGACATGCCCGGCAACAGCTGCATAACCTGAAAGAATAACATTATTCCCCACGATACAGTCATGCCCGAGGTGGGAAGCAACAAGGAAATGATTGTTGTTGCCGATCTTCGTCACCGAACCGGGATCAGTCCCTCGGTTGATATTCGAGTTTTCCCGGAAAACATTCCCATCGCCAACTTCCAGAAAAGTAGGCTCGCCCGAATACTTTAAATCCTGGCTTTTTGTACCTATTACGCAACCGGGGAAAAATTCATTGTTTTTCCCGAATGAGGAAGGTCCATCAACCACTACATTGCTGTGAAGGACGCATCCTTCTCCCAGAGTGACCTTGTCTCCTATCACGCAAAATGGACCAATCCTGACATGCTCTGCCAATTGGGCGCCAGGATGAATAACGGAAGTAGGATGAATGTCTGCCATGACCAGAGAATTATGCTCCTGCCGCCTTCCCTTGGCAAAACTAAAAGAAGTCTGCACGGTTTTTGAGGGGCGGCTCCATTTACATCCCCACCTGCCGAAGAGCTTCCTCCATCGCCGGAAGCCATGCTTGGAGCAATGCGCCAAGTATCTCGAACATCACGAATAAAAGTGCTGCTACCAAAAGAATTCTCAAGGGAAGACGCGACATCGTTTTCTGGTCGCCATTTGTCACCTCGACAATTGATTCGACCCTCTGATCCCACATGGAAAGCCCATTCTTCTTCGTGTACCACCATGACAGAATGACAAAGAACGGAGTCAAGAGCGTCAGCATCATCCCCGTTCCAAAGAAGAACACGTAAATACTGCGTCTGAGCGATCTCGCGAAGTTCAGCTTTGTTCCCAGGCAGGAGCTCACCCGAAGCCCCATGAGAAACTTGCCCGGCGTCGTCCCCCACAAGGAAAGCGAACAGGCTTCGAGAACGGGCATGGGGAAACCAATCCACCAGGTGAAGAAGGACATGCTGAATTCATTCGAGAAGAAGCGAATTACAGAGACGTAAATCAAAAGGTAGAGAACCGTATCAAATACTCTTGCCCAGCACCTCATCCCCAAGGGGGCGGCAATAAAAACACGAATTTTCGGGCATTCGGGAGAGACGAACTCTCGTTGCGGTTCTTCATCTGCCAAGGCTTTCTCCAACTCCTTTTTCGCAAAGTAGGATTGGAGATCCGGCAACTCTTTCAAAGTAAGCCACGCATCGCATCCGGCATGCCATCCCTTTGTCTCGGAGCTCAAGTCTCCACGCTCCAACATGGAAACGATCTCAATCAGCGGAGCGGGACCGCAACGCTGCTTCGTTTCTCCATTCTGACTCTTCTCAATCCAATAAATTTCCATTCACTCTCTCCTGTTTAAATTTAACAATTACAGGCTGCGCAAGGCTTTGGCAGGATCCTGATAGGCGGTAATAATGGCTGGCACGACAGATGCCACGACGACCATGACAAAGGCGCGCAAGCCCTGCGATACGAGCTCCGCAGGATTAATGTCCGCCGGAATCTCAACTCCGTGGAAATCCATAGGAAATGGATCAAAGCCAATTCCTGCGAGAAACGTGTGAATTCCCACGCGATAATAAAGCACCAAAACGCCCAGCCCTATTCCAAGAACCGCACCTAAAAAGCCGATAATAACACCCTGCCAGAGAAACACTCGAACAATTTGCCACGGCGTAGCCCCCAGAGCTTTCATGACGGCTAGTTCCTTTTTCCGCTGAATGGCTACGGTAAACATGACCGCCATAATGCAGAAAGCAGAAATCAAGGCGATGAATGACAATACAAAACTCATCATCATGCGCTCCTTTTGAATCAGGGCAAACCACGATTCGTACTTTTCCTTCCACGATTCGACAATCCATGAAGCCCCCTCTTGCGAACCCGGCAAAGCCTTTTTAATCAGGGGAATCATTGGTTCAAGAGCATAGGGATCATCCACTCGCACAGCAATACCCTGTACGAGATCATCATTGAAGCCGACGAGTTCCTGCCCGATTCCAAGGGGAATAAACAAATCGGGGCTGACTACATGCTGAGATGCCTGATAAATCCCGATTACCTCCAAATCTTTTGGCAATATGAGGTTTTTGATCATCTTCATGCTTTCGACGTCCGCCTTGTCGCGGTTCATCGACAAAAGCGCATCGATCGATTCGCCCCACCCTGCCGCCGTGCCCTTGGGAAACAGGAATTTTCCACCTTCAGTCGGCAACTCTGCTTCGGAGAGATTGCATACTTCAAAAATCGGAGAGAGCAACTTCCCTTCGGCAGGTCGGGAAGCCTTGCTCCCTATCTTGTCTGTCAGCTCAACTGCTTTTGCCAAATCTCCCTTGTTCCACAATTCCCCATCGCCGGAAGCAACCACTTTTGAAGCAATAGTTTTCAGCTCCTTGAGTTCATCACGGAATGAATCGGCAAGCAAAGGATTGTCCATCTGCGAATAGGTATTGGATATATCCTGAAAATTCCTCGTCGTGTAAACTCGAAGCGTATCGCCCACCGACAGATTCAAACTCTCCGCCACCAGTGAAGAAACAACGACCTTTTCGCCCATATCCAACTCAAATGTTCCCTCCTTGATCAAATGCTGGAGTTCCTCCATCTGCTTGACGTTTTCCGTATCAATCGCCCGGAAAAAGCAGGGGCGTTGGATTCCTTCGGCATCCACCAGCGCGTAATCCTCAACCATTGCGTAAGACGACTGAACGCCGGGAACATTGGAAATTGCCTCTGTTAACTGCTGCCAGTCACTCATCGTACCCCTCACACCCTCAATCGGTGAATACCCCACCTGAAGGTGAGAAGAATAAGCCAAAAGCCTATCCTGAATATCCTTCTGCAAGCCACCCATGACCGATAAAACAATCACCAGCACCATGACGCCAAGGGCGACGCCCATGAGGCAAATCAGAGTGATCACGGAAAAATACGTCCGCAACGGGTTTAGATAACGCAAAGCCAGGGAAAGGCTCATGTGGCGGCTCAACATATTCTTCATGGACGTGGGCGACAGGATGCAACAGGAGTCGCTGATTTCCAAGGACAAAAACCTTCATGAACCCATAAATCATCTTTGCGCAAAAAAGGAGGAGGGGCGAACCCCTCCTCCCGATGCCTTGAGGCTAAAGATGACTAATTTACGCGCCCTTCTTCTCTTCGGGCATTTTGCCGTTGGAGAAGTATTCCTCGATTTCTTCGAGTGTGCGCCCCTTCGTTTCAGGAAGAAGGAAGGTGACTACGAGGAAGTAGCAGACCGTAAAGCCGCCCAGCGTAAAGAATACGCCGTGGTAGCCGCAGCTGCCCACCCATGGAAGGAAGGATCCCGCAATAATGGTCGATACGAGCTGGTTGATGAGCAGGGCAATCGCCATGCCATTGGAGCGAATACGGGTCGGCATCAACTCGGAAAGAGCAAGCCATACGCACACGCCGGGGCCAGTCGCATAGAAAGCGATGAAGATGATGAAGCAAAGCATAATGCCCCAGCCAATCGTCTCGGAGGGTTTCTCTCCGATTTCGGCCTTCACAATGGAAACATCCTTCAGATGGAGAACCTCATTCCCGTCAACGACAAGAGGCTTCTCGTTCTTGAGAACGGGATTTGTAGTATCGGCTTCGGCAGGAATCTTGAGCGTATTGACTTCGATCGTGTTGGCTGCATCCTTATGCTTCTTGACCGTCGAAAAATCCGTGACCGCAAGCTTGGTGGAAGAACCAATAAGGAACTGATACCATGAGGGGTTCTTGACCGGCTGGTCGTAAGTGACGATCAACTGAAGGTTTTCGGGAGCGACATCCTTAAGTGCAGCAGGGACAAGAGAGGCAACCGTTGCGTTCGACTTTTCCAACTTCACGGAAAGATCCGCAATATCCTTTACCGCAGTTCCGGAAGCGAACTGCTCCTTCACGGAAGAAGCCTGTTCTGCAAGAAGTTGTGCAATGGCAGGGGTAATGTCAACGCGCTCCTTTTCCACCTTGTTAAAGAGGAAGCCCGTACCCATGAGGCCAACCACGATGCCGGCAGTACCGATCTTGAGAAGGAATTTGCGACCCTTCTTGTCGACAAGTTTCACGGCGACGATGGTCATCAAGCAGTTCACCAGCTTGATAGCCATGTCGGCGATATTGGCGGTAGTGCCTTCAAGACCACCCTGCTGGAATACTTTAACCGAATAGTTGAGTACCGAGTTGATCCCGGTTGCCTGAGTAAAGGCGAGCACCAAAACGGCGAGAATGAAAGGGTAGACATACTTGCGCTGAAGAATAGATTCCCCACTGCTGTTTTGAGCCTTGAGGGCTTCCGCCTTGCGCTTGTCCTCTGCTTCCGTTTCCACCATTTCGTCATAAACGGTCTTGGCTTCCTCTTCGCCATAACTGCGAATGAGAACCGCCATCGCTTCATCCTTGCGTCCCTTGCGGAACAGATGGCGTGGAGATTCGCTCAAACGAAATGCTCCGAAAAACAGGAAGAGACCGGGAATCGCGCAAACCCAGAAAATAGATTGCCATGCAATCATTTGCGCAGAGCGCAAGGATTCAGGGGTCATATCAGAGGCTTCCTTGACTCCGGCAACATACTGTGAGGCGAGAAGCCCAACGACTGCGGCAAAGAAAAGGCCAATCGTCAGGAGAAACTGGAACATGCCCGTTCCTTCGCCACGACGCTCTGCACTCAAACATTCCGCAAGATAAAGCGGCACGACAACGCCGACGATACCAGCACTTGCCCCCTGAAGAATACGCCCGAAGAGCATGATTCCGAAATTCCCCATTGAGAAGCAAATAATGGGAATACTGATCGTAAACAGAGCTGCGGCAATGATAATGAGAGCACGCCGACCCCACTTGTCAGCAAGAAAGCCTGCGAACAAAGAGGAAAGAACACTGC
>F157a_European_Toad__coassemble_65_pt1 | contig 16665 bp, 10 predicted proteins | sample F157a_European_Toad__metabat2_high_PE_005 | metagenome-assembled genome bin F157a_European_Toad
TCGCTACCCCCGGCGCAGTTGCCTATCAGTTTGACCGCAAGGGGGAAGTACGGGTTCTTTCCGACAAGCTTGATGAAGATTCTGCCATGGAGCTTGCCATGGAAGCCGGAGCAGATGAATTCGAGGAAGGCGACCATGAAAACGAATGGGTTTTCATTTGCCCTCCCACCGAACCTAACAATGTTGCTACCAGTCTTCGCGGGCTGGGGTATACTGTGACGTCTGCCGGGCTGATTTCCGTCCCTCAGAATACAGTAATCATCAACGAGCTTGAAGTGGCTCAAAAGGCTACCCGCCTTTACGATCTTCTTGATGAGTACGACGACTCACTGAATGTTTTTACCAATTTCGATATCGCCGAGGAATTGCTTCCCGAGCTTAATTCCTAAGGCTTTTTAAGGTATTGACTCCGTATTGACGGGGTTGATCGCCTAGCATCCAATCCATCATGTCTGATATTCTTCCCGAAGGGGCGACGGACGGCGCACAGTCCGACATCGCTCCCAAAAAGCCCACGAGGCGCAAGTTGGCGGATTCGTCTGCTGCGCCCAAACCTCGCAAGACACCAGTTCGCAAGAAAAGTGAAGTGGAAGCTTCTCAAGTTCCCGAAGTTTCTTCGGATCTTGTTGCCAAGCCTGCCGTCGTTCGCAAAAAGCGGACGGTGAAGACTTCTCCCCCGCTTGTTTCCGAGGAATCCCCGGTGATTGCTCCTTCTCCTTCGGTAGAGCCTGCGGAAGAGCGGAAAAGGCCTTATGTTCGCCGTGTGTCGATCAAGCGGGCTGTTGTTGCGGATAATGCTTCCTCTGAGGAATCAGAGAAACAAGCCCCTGAGCAGGCGATTAAATTCGTTCGGGAGGAAGTTGGCACAAGAATTTCAGCAGAAGAGGCCTCGAATTCCTCCAATCAGGAGCGCATGCAGGGTGATGGTAGAAGGTTTCAGAAGAAACAGAAGTTTCAGAAGAATTTCAACAGACCGAATGGAAATGGCCGTTATGAAAATTCCCGGAATGAGAATACTCGGAATGAAAATAGACGCCCCGGAGGGAGAAACGACCAGTTCAAACAACGTCGTGAGAATTTCAGGGATGCGCGCTCTTCGAATCAGGACAATGCGCCCAGATCTGCAACGCCCATGGAGATGGGACCTCCTGAAGAGGTAGATGGTTTGTTCGAATTGACTCCCAAGGGATTTGGATTTTTGAGAACCCAGAGTGATGGGTTTGAGCAGAGCCGCGATGCTGTGTACGTCTCAAATGATATGGTTCTGCAACATGGTTTGCGCCATGCCGTCTGGATTCGCGGTATTGCCCGCCGTCATTCCAGAGGGATTCAGTTGACGGAAATTTCCGATATCAATGGAGCTTCGCTGGAGGAGTCTCGTAATTTTCCTCACTTTGATGAATTGAAGGCGGTTAACCCGAATAAGCGCATTGCCTTTGAAACGACCCCCGAGCGTTATACGACGCGCACGCTGGATTTGGTCGCTCCTGTTGGGCGTGGTCAGCGCGGTCTGATTGTTTCCCCTCCCAGAGCGGGCAAGACGACCTTCCTTCAGCATATTGCGGAAGCTGTTGTTGAAAACCACTCCGACTCGCTTCATCTCATGATTCTTCTGATTGATGAGCGCCCGGAAGAAGTCACCGAGTTTAAGCGCAACATCAAGGGAGCGGAAATTTATGCTTCGTCCAACGACGGAAAGGTGAGCGATCATTGCAGACTCGCCGAGCTGTGCATCGAACGAGCCAAGAGGCTTGTGGAAGGAGGCAAGCATGTTTTCCTGCTGGTGGATTCAATCACGAGACTTTCCCGAGCCTACAACAATGCTGATCGCGGAAGTGGTCGCACGATGTCCGGCGGTATTGATGCCCGCGCTTTGGAAATGCCCCGCCGCCTTTTTGCCGCGGCACGCAACACGCGCAATGCCGGTTCGCTGACGATTCTCGCCACTGCGCTTGTTGAGACCAATAGCCGCATGGATGACCTCATCTTCCAGGAATTTAAGGGAACGGGTAATATGGAACTCGTTCTTAACCGTCGCATTGCCGAGCAGTATATCTACCCTGCCGTGGATATTCTCAAGTCGGGTACTCGGCGTGAGGAACTCATTCTCCCCGAAGCATGGTTGAGCAAAATTCATTTGATCCGCCGCGCGCTCGCCGGGCACAAGCCCGTTGAAGCGATGGAGCGTTTTCTCTTCTTTCTGCGGAAGTATCCGAATAACGTCCAGATGCTTCTCGATTTGAAGCAGCGTGTCTAATGGGATCGCTGGGATTACTTCCCATTTCATTCATCAAAGCCATGTCTTTTTCAGAAGAACTCCCTCGCTTGCTTCACAATCCATCTCCAACGGTGAGGAAGTTTGCCCAGCTGATTGAGCTGATAAACGACGGGCGACTTGAGGAAATGGCGGTCGAAAGCCGCCGCCTCACTCGCCTTCACTTTGGAAATGCAGTCCGCTTATTTGCCCCGATCTATCTCTCAAACGAGTGCATCAACAACTGTAAATATTGCGGGTTTTCTCGCGATAATCCCATTATCCGCACCACACTTTCCGTTGAAGAACTGGTTAGTGAGGCAAAGTATCTTTACGATCACGGCGTGAGAAGCATCTTGCTCGTTGCAGGGGAACACCCCAAGTTCGTTTCCGACGGGTATTTGCAGACCTGCCTTGATGCGCTTCGTTCCTTCATTCCTTCTTTGGGCCTTGAAATCGGGCCTTTGCCGGATGATCGCTATGCGGAGATTGTACGCCATGGAGCCGAAAGTTTGACTGTTTTTCAGGAAACCTATAACAAGGAAGTTTACGAACAACTTCATACGGCTGGGAATAAGAAAAATTTCGACTGGCGGGTTGACTGCCCCGAGCGCGCTTATCAGGGTGGGTTCAAGAAAATAGGCATTGGTGCCTTGTTCGGGCTTTCTCCGTGGCGGAAGGAGGCAGTAGCCCTCGCAACTCATATTGACTACCTGCAAAAACATTGCTGGAAGTCGCAACTCTCGGTTTCTTTCCCCCGCATGCGCCCGTATGCCGGGAATTACGAATATGAACCAGATCCCGAGCTCATGCTTGATGATCGGAGTATGGTTCAGCTCATGTGTGCTTTGCGCATCTGTTTTCCGAAAATCGGATTCGTTGTCAGCACCCGTGAAACGCCTGAGATGCGCGATGCGCTCATGGATATTTGCACGACCTGTATGTCTGCTTGTGCGAAAACGGAGCCCGGAGGATATACGGGGGCAGGAGAAGCTACAGCCCATCTTACGGTGCATGGTCGCCAAGTCGCTCTTCCCGTAGAAAAAGCAGGGCATTGCAAGGCAACCGAGCAATTCGAAATTTCCGATGAGCGTAGCCCCGAAGAAGTTGTCGAGGCTCTACGCCGCCATGGCCTCGAACCCGTCTGGAAAGACTGGGACGATGGACTGAATGGGTAAACTCCAATTGTTGGAATCAATTTTTCTGACTCGGCTTGCTTCCGAACCACGTCAGTTTGTGCCAAATTCCTTCGAGGGGGCCAAGCTTGTGTCTTGCGAGCCACCATTTGCAGAATGTGATTTGCATCCATGCGATGAGAATGCCGACAATGAGAGAGGAAAATATTCCCAATACGGGTGCGAGGTTGAGAGCGTATGGGAAAAAAATGAGCGATCCGATGAGGGATTGACCGACATAGTTTGTAAGGCTCATTTTGCCGTAGACGCTTAGCCCATGACAGAAGGACTTGAACCAGTCGCTGCGGTAAGCCAGCAAGAAGCTGGAGACGAGAATGCCGGCGAAAGCGATATTGTACCACATTACTAAAACCTTTTCGATAGGGTTGGGTGCGCTAAAACCGCCTTTCGCAATATAAAGAATCAGTGAGCCGATGACGGAGAAGACAAGCACCTTCGCCCAGAATCCAAAATTGTTCTTCGTTTCCTGAAATCGATCAGAGCGCGCGAGGTAAAGCCCGAGAATGAAGAGTCCCGGAGCTTGCAGGAGGCGTCCTGCATCGGCTGCCCATAAGAGACTTGCCGCCTGCCCTGCCGATATATTGGTCAGAAGCATGGGTAGAAACTGACCGCTTTTGACGGCGGCTTCTACGGCAGGGTAATGGGATTCGTTGAGAAAAACGGGGGCAGACCCCCCTGTGTCCAGAAATAAACGGAGAATGTAAAAGAGCTCAAGCGGTTGGAGCAGAAAACCGCCGGCAATGATAAGCAAATTTTTCTGGCTCAACTTGCGGACGGGAAGAAGGATAAGCCCCATGATGGCGAATAACATCAAGACATCGCCGCCCGGGAAAAAGATGGAATTAAACGTGGCGAATCCAGCGAGCAGAAGAAGACGCCAAGCGAAGCGACCGCAGAAATCTTCTCCTTTTTTCTCCCTGTTGCGGTATTGGATGGCGAAGGTAAATCCAAAGAGGAGGGCGAACATGGCATAGGATTTTCCGGCAAGCAGGAAAAATATTGCTTCTTTCGTTGATTTATCCAGTGACATCATCAACGGTGATGCCGAATCAGGGTAGACGTTGTAAATGAAATGCTCTAACGCATGCAGCAGGAGGATTGCCAAGACAGCAAAACCTCTAAGGGCGTCAACGGAGACGATGCGGTTTTGTGAGGGCGTGGGATTTGTGTTTTCTTCCATATTTGCAGGAGAGTTATGCCATGTTAATGGACTATCTTTCCTCGTCGAGTAAATTTAGATTGTTTGGTAAGGATGCAGGTGTCGTACTTTCTGGGAAATAGGATGCTTTTTCTCAGAGGCGGAACCCTTGACGGATTTGGTGAGGGACTGTAGCATCTCCCAATATGTTGCTGGAAGAATCAATGATGAAGAAACCCCTTTCGTGTCTGGAAAAGCCCTTGCCTCTGGACGGGTTCAAGGGGAGCGCTGCCGAAGTGGAGCAACAGTGGTACGATCAGGTGTATGCAGGCTCTGGCGATCGCATGAAGCAGTTGACCTGGCGCGCCGTTTTGGTAGGGATGATTCTGGGTTCTATTCTTTCGCTGACGAATCTTTACGCCAGTTTGAAAATGGGGTGGTCGTTCGGCGTTGCCTTGACGGCGGGGATTATATCGTTTGCCGTTTGGAATGTGTTGGTTCGTGTGCGTATAGCCAAGTCACCCATGACGATTTTGGAGAATACATGTATGCAATCATCCGCGAGTTCGGCGGGGTATTCCACAGGAGGCACTCTTACGTCCGCTATTGCAGCTTTGCTGCTTATCAATGGGTATCACATGTCCCTGCCATTGTTGTTGGCGTGGGTGTTCTTTTTAGCGGTTCTTGGTGTGACGATGGCGATTCCTATGAAACGCCAGATGATCAACATTGAGCAAATCAAATTTCCAGACAGTATTGCCACAGCTGAAACGCTCAAGGTGCTTTATTCACACGGAGCCAAGGCGATGGGGCAGGCGAAAGCCCTTTTTTATTCGGGGGTGTTTGCCTCCGTTAATGTGATTGGGATGGCGTTCGGTGGGGAACAATGGTTGATGGGGCTTCAGAAATCATTGCTGGGAAGCTGGTTTCACCGAACGGTTTATTTGAAGTGGGATTTGATGTTCATCGGAGCTGGTGCGATTATCGGCATGAAGACATCTTTGAGCTTGTTTGTTGGGGGTACTGTCTGCTGGATGGTGTTTGTGCCATGGGTGGAAAGCCAGGGACTACTGAATGCTTCTTCCGGATACCGTGAATCCGTCGGGTGGACGCTTTGGGGCGGAACGGCGTGTATGGTTGTCGCTAGCCTTATTTCGTTTTTGTTTCAATGGAAGAGCATTCTTCGCTCATTTTCTTCTCTGGGCTCCATGTTTTCTAAAGGGAAGAACAAGAACGCCCAAGTGGCAGATATTGAGAAGATAGAAACGCCGATTTCATGGTTTCTCATCGGGCAAATTGTGTCTCTCATCGCTTTGGGATATTTGGCGCATGTTTCCTTTGGAGTTAGTTATGGGCTTAGTACTCTGGCGGTCGTCATGTCTTTCTCCCTTGCTTTGGTTGTCTGCCGAATTACTGGAGAGGCAAATATTACCCCGACGGGAGCGATGGGCAAGGTGACGCAGCTAGCTTTTGGAGCGATTGCTCCCGGCCAGGTGACAGCTAATCTCATGGCAGCCAATATTACTGCTGGAGCCGCTTCATCGTCGGCAGATCTTTTGGTAGATCTCAAGGTTGGGTATTTACTTGGGGCAAATCCCCGAAAGCAATTCATCGCTCAGTTTTCGGGGATTTTTCTCGGAACGATCGTGTCGGTTTTTGCTTTTCGTACGCTTGTTCCTGATGTCGAGGCTCTTCAAACATTCAACGCTCCCGGAGCGAGGACATGGGCGGCGACTGCCGAGGCTCTCAGCATGGGGTTTAGCCATTTGCATCCTCTAAAAGTTCAGTCCATTATTTGGGGCGGAGTATTAGGAGCGGTGTTGATTCTTGTTCCTCGCTATTTCCGGAAAATCGGAGCGTGGTTGCCCAGCCCGATCGGGTTTGGTCTAGCATGGGCGATTCAGTGGAATGACTCATTTTTATTCTTTGTGGGTGCGCTGATTGGCTGGTGGGCCGAAGGCAAGTGGAAAGCCAAGTCGAAGGAGTTCAAGATTCCCACGGCATCCGGGCTGATCGCCGGGGCATCGTTGACCGGCATGGGGCTTCTCTTTTACCAGATATTGAAGGGGTAGTTTTTCACGGGAATTTCATTCCAATAAAAATTGGAAATATTCTTGAAAAGCATCGTGAGTTTCTCTAACTTTCCGGTAGGGAAAGAACCCAAAAAATTTATGAATAAATTGTGCAGTCTTACGAAATCCATTGGGATCGCTGGTGGCGTTATTGTTGTTGTGGCGGCTCTCTCTCCTTGTTTCCTGCCGGGTTCCTCCGATGTGAAGAATTTGAGCACTGAGCAGATTGATCGTCTCGTTCAGGAAACATTTGAGACGAAGTGCGCTTCATGCCACAAGCCGGGGGAAACTGTTCCCGGTTTGATGAATACTCTTTCTGGCGGTTTGATTCAGCGCGATATTGACAATGCCGTTCGCATGTTCAATATGGATCACCCATATTCGTTGGCGACCCTTTCCAAAATCGAGCATTCTGTAGAATCCGGTACGATGCCTCCTCCCGCTTATACGGTAGTGCATTGGGGTACGACAATGAGCTTGCTCGAAAAAAATGCGATGCTTCAGTGGGTGAAGCAGCAGCGTTCCCAGTTTGACATTGCTCAACTGCTGGGCGAAAGGTTCTCATCGACAGCGATTGCGCCGATTCCCGATAGTATTCCCGTTGATCCCAAGAAGGCCGCAGTGGGTGAATTGCTCTTCAACGATACGCGTCTTTCCAACGATAATACCGTTTCCTGTGCAACCTGCCATGCTTTGAACAAGGGCGGCACTGACAATCTTCCCTTCTCCGAAGGGGTGCGCGGTCAGAAAGGTGGTATTAACGCTCCGACCGTGTTCAATGCGGCATTCCATACGATTCAGTTCTGGGATGGTCGCGCGAAGGATCTTCAAGAGCAGGCGGGAGGACCTCCTCTCAATCCGGTCGAAATGGGATACCAGCATCCTGACGACTGGAACAAGATTATCGCCAAACTCAACGCGGATACGGAACTGACGGCAAAATTCCTTGCTGCTTATCCTCAGGGATATTCTGCGGAGACAATTACCAACGCGATTGCCGAGTATGAAAGAACCTTGATTACTCCCAACAGCCCCTTCGACAAATACCTTAAGGGTGATGAAAGTGCGATTAGCAATGAAGCCAAGGAAGGCTATGCTCTTTTCAAGAAGTACGGCTGCCAGATGTGCCATACGGGCGTTGCCTTGGGCGGTCAGTCTTTTGAATTTGCTGACCTCAAGGGTGATTTCTTCGGAGGCCGTGAGCTGACGAATGACGACAAGGGACGGATGAACTTTACAAAGAATGAGGCGGATATGCACAAGTTCCGCGTGCCGACTCTCCGCAACATTGCTCTGACCTGGCCCTACATGCACGATGCCTCTGCGGAGAATTTGCATGAAGCCGTTATCAAGATGTTCCGCTACCAGATTGGCGATAATTCTCCGATTAACGGGGATGTGAAGAAGATCGTTGATTTCCTCCGCACTCTGACGGGTGAATTGAATGGTAAACCGCTTTCCGGTCAGGAAGCACCTCAAGGTTAAGTTGACTATTTCAACTCCCGGAAGGGAGGTTTTTCGCGGCACGTTTCGTTCATGGAACGTGCCGTTTTTGGAATGGGTAGCTGCGTTTATGGCTTATCATCACCACTCATTGTTATAGACTTACACCATGCAACAGGAACAAATTATCAACGCTGCCGTGGAGTTGTTGGAAGCCATCCATTTGGAAGCCAGACCCGCAAATGAAGTTATTAACGGCTATGTGCGGTCTCGTCGCTATATAGGCTCGAAGGACAGACGCGCATTAGGCGATCTTGTCTGGTCGGTTTTGCGCCATCGTGCAAGGCTTGATTACCTTTGCCCGGAAGCAACGTGGCGTGACAAGCTGGAGATACTATCTGCCGGGCTTCCCGATGTGTCGGATGCTCCTGACTGGGTGAAATGGGAAGTTCCCGAATGGCTTGTGGCTCATATCGATTCTCCTGAAAGGGAATTGCCTCCTTTGCTGGATTCCGCATCCGTAGTATTGCGAGCCAATGGCAATCGGGATGAAGTGAAAAAGCGCCTGGAAGCGGAAGGGCTGGAAAGCACCCTCACAGTTCATTCTCCTTTTGGGCTTGTTTTAGGGAAGCGGGGTAATCTCAATCAGTTGGCATGCTATCGGGATGGTCTTGTGGAAGTGCAGGACGAGGGGTCGCAGTGCGTCGCGCTGGAGACCGGAATTTCTCCGGGGCAGGCGGTGTTGGATTATTGCGCGGGAGCGGGAGGGAAAGCTCTTATTTTTGCGCAGATGATGCAAAACGAGGGGGGAATTCTCGCGCATGATATTTCTTCTCGGAGCCTTGCAGAGCTCGAAAAACGCGCACGCAGGGCAGGGGTCTCAATCATTGAGACGACGACAGATGTTCGCGGATGGTTGACCTATCATCCGGGACAGGAATTCGATCATGTAGTTGTGGATGCTCCGTGTTCGGGAACGGGGACGTGGAGGCGTTGCCCCGATATGCGATGGAAGTTAACCCCCGAAATTCTCGCAGCACTCCTCGCAAAACAGGCGATGATTTTGGATACCTGCATCGGGTTCGTGAAAACGGGAGGCTTGTTGTCCTACATAACTTGTTCGCTTCTGAAGGATGAGAATGGGGACCAGGTGGAAGCCTTCCTGAGAAGATACCCTTCATTCAGTCTCGTGAGACAAAAGCAGTATTCACCTGCTATGACGGGAACCGATGGGCTTTTTGTCGCTGTTCTGCGCAAGAATTGACGATGGATTTATTGCCCACAGGCTTCGTTGACTCCCTTGACGAGGGCATCGAAGAGCTGGTGCAATTCATCTTCGGTGATGCAGAGCGGCGGCATGACGACGATGGTATCAAGAATGGGGCGAGTCAATAGCCTGTGTTGGCGCATGGCAATACAGGCGCGGCTTCCCATACCGAGTGATTTTTCATAGGGCTTTCCGGTTTCCGTACCGTCTGGCTGAACGATGTCGATTCCCATGACCATGCCCGCCTGGCGAAATCTTCCGAGAAATGGAGAGGATTTGCATGCTTCTTGTGCGAGTTGGCGCATGAGTTCGATTTTTAAAGGCAAGGTTTCGAGGACTTGCTCATCCCGGAATACATCAAGGCTGGCGAGTGCCGCCGCACAACCAACCTGATGGGCGGTGAAGCTGTGACCATAGAAAAAAGCTTTCGTTTCTTCCCCCAGAAATGCCTCGTAAATCGATTCGCGAATGAGAGTGGCAGCCAATGGTGTATAGCCCGAGGTAAGTCCTTTGGCGGTGCAGAGAAAATCGGGGATAACATTTTCCTTGAGGCAGGCGAACATGTGACCTGTTCGCCCGTATCCCGTCATGACTTCATCGAGAATCAGGTGGATTCCGTGCTGCTCCGTCCATGTGCGCAATTCCTTGAGCATTCCTTCAGGCCAGACGTTGATACGATTGACTCCTTGAACGACTGGTTCGATGACGAGGGCGGCGGTTTGTTCGATTAAATCGGAGGGGAGAGCGCAGAGTTCCTCGATGTTGCGCACATGGGTCACAGGGAAGACCTCTCCCTGAAAGCGCGAGAAATAGAGACCCACGCCGCCGAGCATTGCCGCTCCCATCGTGTCGCCGTGGTAGCAGTTGTCAAATGCGATGAAGCCCCGGCGGTGTTCTTGACCGGATTGCATGCGGCATTGCCGCTCCATCTTGATGGCGGTTTCAAGTGCGGTCGAACCATCATCGGAGAAGAAGACGCGAGAAAGTGTGCCTTGCGGGAAAAATGAGCAGAGACGGGAGGCTAATTCGGAAGCGAGAGGATTCGCAAATCCCAGATACGAGGTGTGAGCCACCTTGTCGAGCTGGGTCTTCATGGCATTGACGATGTGGGGATGTCCATGTCCGTGAATATTCGTCCAGATCGAGCTATTTCCGTCGATATACGAACGCCCTTCGCTGTCTGTGAGCCAGACTCCTTTGCCCGATGAGAGCATGAGCGGCTCGAAGTCGGGGGCACACCATGCCGATTGGGCGGTGAAGGGATGCCAGCAGTGTTTCTTATCCTGTTCGATCCAGCGTTTCGTTTCCGTATTCACGGCGCAGATTATGCTCGCGGTTGTTTACGGGAACAAGGAGAACATGGAAAAACTCGGGAAGCTGATCCGAAAGTTCAAGAAGCCAATTAGGATTCCGGGTCGTTTTCGTCGGGTATTCTTGTCGAGAAGCGCATGAGGGGAGCCTCGAAATGGAGTGGGATGTCGCCCGTGGGGCCATTTCGGTTTTTGGCGAGGTGAAGGTTGGCTCTGCCTGCCTGCTTTTGGCGTTCCTCTTCATCGTCCGCATAGTAGGCGGTGCGGTAGAGGAGGCCGACCATATCGGCGTCTTGTTCGATGGAGCCGGATTCACGGAGGTCGGACATCATGGGAATACCCTTGCTCGAGCCAGTCCGGCTTTCAGGGCCACGGTTGAGCTGGGCGAGGACGATGACGGGAACTTCAAGTTCCTTGGCGAGGGCTTTAAGCCCGGACGAGATTTCCGCAATTTCACGTTCGCGGCTGTTTTGCGCCTGCTTGGTGTGCGAGCGCATGAGCTGGAGATAGTCGACGCCGATGGCACCCAGCTTGCCTTGGTCTCTTTTGATTCTCCTCGCTTTGGCACGCAATTCGCTGATGGAGATGGAGGCGGTGTCGTCGATGATGAGTTTGGAGTTTCTAACTTCTCTGACAGCTTGGGAGAATCGCTGCATTTCGCCTTTCGTGAGGTTCTGGCGGGCGATGATTTCCGAGCGGCGCAGATTGGCTCTGGCAAAGAGAATACGCTCGACGATTTGCACGGAGGGCATTTCGCAGGAGAACATCAGCGTGGGCATATTGAGCGACAGGGCAATGTGCTCAATGATATTGATGAGGAACGAGGTTTTACCCATCGAAGGACGAGCGGCGACGACGAACATGTCTCCCGGCTTGAGTCCGTTGCTCTTGAAGTCGAGTTGTTCAAACCCTGTGGAAAGGCCGAGGATTTGTCCTTTTCGATCAATGAGTTGTTCAAAGTTGGTGACCGCCTTGTCGAGAATGTCGGAGAGAGTTTCTTCCTTCCCCTTGTCGATGCGTTCGCGGATACTGAGAACATCCGTTTCCACCGAATCGAGCAGGGAGACGACTTCTTCGTCTTCGGTAAAAGCTTTGGCGACGGCGTTGTTCGAGGATTCGATGATGGAGCGCAGGACGTATTTGTCTCGCAGGATTTCCATGTGGTGATCGAAATATCCGCCTGTCGTCGTGTAGGTGTAAATTTCCGCAAGTCCGGCATGCCCGCCAATCGAAATGAGTTGATTGCGGTCTTCGAGAATTTGAGTAATTGATACGATGTCAACCGGCTCATTTTTGGAATACCTGTCGGCAAAAAGATTCCAGATGAGCTTGTGAGCGGGGAGGTAGAAGTAGGATTCCGAGATCCCCATGGAAACACTTTTTCCTATATAGGTGGCGGGATCGGTTGCCATGAGCGAAAGCACGCTTTTTTCCGGTCCCAAAGCCTGGGGCATCAGGCGCACCTGGTCCGCATTTTTGGGAGTGTGCGAAGCGGAGAGATAAAGGGTGTTGCCGGTAGAAGTAGTTGCGGAAGTTTCGTCCATGGGAGCGGAAGGGAAAGGAATCAAAGGATACCTGTTCGGGGGTGGATGGCAATACCGTTCTTCCCTCCGAAAAAGACCCCGCCGGAAAAATTCCCACGAGGTCTTGTGAAAGAAGGGGTAAGGAGATTGATGTCCGGAAAAATTTCGGCTTACTTCTTCGGAGTATCCTTGATCAGATCAATTTCAGCGGCAGAGGCGAAATCTCCTCCGTTGATTGCATTGAGTGCTTTGAATTGGAGATAGCGAACTTTTTCCGTTTTGGGAAAGAGAACCTGCTGGGTGTTCGGGCTATCGGGGAAGCTACCTTCCGCGACTTTCGCCCACTTCTTGCCGTCCATGCTGATGGAGACTTCGTACTTGCCGATGAGGCCGTTCTTGTTGCCTCCCTGACGGGGAAGGTAGGTCATTCCCTTGAGGTTTTGGGTCTTTCCCAGATCAATTTCAAGAGTGTGAGGATATTTGGTCACCGTCTTGTTGTATTCGGAATGCCAGATGGAGTCCGGGTCGCCATCGATGGCGTTTTCGGCTGCGCCATCTTCGAGCTCCTGACTGGATACGCTCTTGATGGTGAACTTGTCTTCGCGGATGGGCATGGTCATGTCGAGAGCCGCCGCTGGAACCTTGATGGCTGCAAGCTTCGATTCTTTCGTGATCGGGCGCATTGAGAAGGACATCACGTAAGGCTTGTTGGTCTTGATGATGTCGCGCTCCATTGGTCCGGGGCCGCAGGAGGCACCACCCAATCCCCGTGTTTCGGAGGAGAGGACGAGAACCGTTCTGCCTGTTTCCTTGGGAAGCTGGACAGGGTGGTTCGCCAGGATGAGCTCGGAGGTTGTGTAGGGGATTGCCGAGAAGGCGAATGGTGCTCCAGTCGTCGCAAAAAGGAGACCTTTGCCAGCATCATCCGTGAGTGCGACCCAGCGAGTGTTCTCATGGTTTCCGCAGTCTTGCGGACGGCCGTAGGTGAAGAATGAATCCTTCACGGTCGTTTGGTAGCGTCCGAGTACGGAGCCAGTCTGACGGTCACGGAAGTTTTCGTAGGGGCCGCTGCCGTAGTAGGTAATGTTGGAGAGGTTGCCCGGGAGCTGGAGTTCGTAGCCGAGGCGGAGCAGTTCGGTGATTCTTCCGCGGGGGAGAAGGACGGACTGGCAGACGATAGTGCCGTCAGCGTAGATCGTCCACTCGTAGTTGCCGATGAAGTGCGGCGTCATATCGTTCATTGGGTCGGAACCTTCTTCGATCGTCGTCACGTTTGCACCGTATTCCTTGATGGTTTCGGAGCGAATGCCGGAGATTTTGACCGATTGCTTGATGGTGACGCTTGACCCCTTGGCGACGGTTTCCGTACTGATGAGTTCATGCTTCATGTTGCGGAAACCGAACTGCGCGAGTTTTTCCATGACTCCGGGTTCGTTGCTGGATGCGCAGCGAAGGGCGTTGACGACCATCGGAGTTTTGAGCAGGTTTTGACCGTTGAGGTTGTATTGGTCGAGGTTGCCAGTCTTGGCGTCAAAGCGGATGGTGAAGTTGTCGCCTGTAATAACGGATTTGTCGTTATTGAGGGTGATTTTTCCTTCGGGTTCTTTGAAGAACTCCGTCTTTTTTTTGCTTGCAAAGGGAGTGAGATCGACTTGGTCGAAGGCTATTTCATAGCCCTTTTGCGCCCATGGCTTGTCACTTTTGAGTTTAAAGCTGATGCGAAGTGCGATTTCTCCCCCGTCGCCAGTTCCGGGAAGGAAGGAAAGGGGTATTTCAACCTTTTGGCGAGGTCTTACATGCGGAATGTCGAGAGAACCGGAGGCGATTTCTTCTCCATCGCGCTTCAGCGACCACGAAACGTCATAGTTGTCAAGGCTGGTGAAGAAGTACTTGTTGAAGATCACGAGGTTTTTGCCGTCCGGGCTAAGGCTCGTTGTGATGTGCTGGTACACCTTTTTGACTTCGTAGTAGCCGGGTTCGGGTGTGAGGTCGGCGAGGATGACACCGTTGAAGACAAATTGACCGCTATTGGGTGAGTCGCCGAAGTCGCCGCCGTAGCAGAGCATTTTTTCTCCGTTAGGCATGGCTTTGTACATTCCCTGGTCGATCCAGTCCCAGATTGCTCCGCCCAGGATATTATCCGAGGATTCGATGGCTTCCCAGTAATCGGCAAGGTTGCCCATGGCATTCATCATGTTGTGAGCGTATTCGGAGATGTAGAAGGGAAGCTTGCCCATATCCTCCTTGTGGCCGTTTTTCGCCATGTCCTGCGTCCATCCGACGGAAGGGTACTGGTTTGACCCCATGTCTGTGAGGGCATTGTTGCGCTCGTAGTGGGTTGGGCGTGAGAGGTCGCGCGTTTTAATCGTTTTTTCTGCGATCTGGAAGTTGCGGCCGGGTCCCGCTTCGTTGCCGAGTGACCACATGACAATGCTGGGATTGTTTTTATTGCGTTCGACCATGTTCATCACACGGTTGACGTGAGCGGGAATCCATTCGGCCGGGTGAGAAGTTGATTCCTTCCCGTAATAGTAGCCGTGGGATTCGATATTGGCTTCGTCTTGAAGATAGATGCCGTATTTATTGCACAGATAATAGAAGTAGTCTGAAACCGGATAGTGTGCGTTGCGAACATGGTTGATGTTGGCTCTCTTCATGAGGGAAACTTCTTTTTCTGCTTGTTCGCGGGTCACGGTATGCCCGAGGGTCGGATTTGTTTCATGGCGGTTGACGCCCTTGAGTTTTACCGCTTGACCATTAACGAGGAATTTATTGTCCTTAATGACGACATTGCGGAAGCCGACTTGAGTAGAAACGAATTCCACATCCTTGCCCTCGGCATCTTTCAGATTGATGACGAGGGTATAAAGGTTGGGCGTTTCAGCCGACCAGAGTTTCGGCGAGGCGTAAACGGCGAGAAGGGAGGTTTTGAAATTGCTCATGCCTGTGAGGCGGAGAGGCTTTTCCGTGATGCCGTCCCAGGGAGCGTCTTTCGGTTTGACGGGGTCGACGACATGCCCGTTTTCATCGTAAAGAGCCATGGAAACGGTATAACCTTCAAGGTTTTGACGGGAAGAGAAAAGGTTTCTTACGTCAATATCGACGAGCATTCTCCAATCACCCTTGACGTCTCCGGGTTCATGAGGATTGACGGGGAGGTAGTTATCGTCGACGGAGGTGACCGGGTTGATGTTTACGAAGAAATCGCGAACATGAACCTTGGGCAGAGCGAAAATGGCGACCGAGCGGAAAATGCCGGAAAGACGGAACATGTCCTGACATTCGAGGTAAGCTCCGTCCGAATGGCGATAGACTTCTGCGGCGATTACGTTCTTGCCCTTCTGGAGATAGGGGCTGATGTCAAACATCGCAGGATTGCGGGAATCTTTTGAAAAACCGACGTATTTTCCGTTAATCCACAGATAGAAGAATGAATCGACACCGTCGAATTGGACGTAGACTTCGCGACCGTCCCAATCAGCAGGGACTTCAAAATCGCGGCGGTATGAACCAACGGGGTTGCGATGTTCGTAAGCCGTGAATTTTTTGTCTTTTGGCTCGGTCATCACATACGGCCAGTTTCTCTCAAAGGGATAGGGCTGGTTGGAGTAGAGAGGTACGCCGTAGCCTTGTTGTTGCCAGGATGAGGGGACGCGGATATTTTTCCATTGGGTCACGTCATAGCCCGGCTTGAAGAAATCTTTCGGACGATGATCGGGGTCCTTTGCCCAGTTGAATTTCCAATCGCCATCAAGAGACTGCCACCACTTGCTGTTTTCCGGCAGAATTTTCAGAGCTGATTCGACATCGGAGAAGGTCATGGAAAAAGCACGAGGCGCTTCCTTGTTCAAAAAAAGGTTCTGTTCCTGCTGCCATTCGAGACCGGTAGGAGCCGCGTCTTCAACCGTTTGGGCGATTCCAGTCACGGGGAGGAATGCAGACAGGGCAATGAGACAAAGTTTTGATTTGTTCATGATAGAGGGGAGTTGTTGCAACGCGTGCGACGTTGTTTATTCGAATTACTGGAGACTCTACCACAAAAAAATCTGCTGTGAAGGGGAATCGGAGTGTTGTCAGCATTCCATACGTAAGTGGGATCGTAAAATTGTCAGTCACCCCCGGTACGGCAGAGTGCCGCCCGCCGTCAACCCACGGCGTATTCTCCGACGAATTAAGTCCGTTTTAAGACTTCAAAATATTGCAAATATCGAATGTATGCAACATTTTTTGGGCTTCCAGAAGCTGGCGATAACAGATAGAGGGGGCGCTTTGATCATATTTTGCTTTGCTTCCCTTGTTGATGAGTCTTGCCGGCGAGATGGGGTGTCCCATGTTGAGTAGTTGAGCGATTGTCCGGTGACTGAGCCCGCTTGTTTCCTTGAGGGTGATTTCCACGCGTAGAAAAGACACAAGGGAGACGCCTCTAAGAAAGCTTTAGAAGATAAGAAAGCCGAAGCTACTG
>F157a_European_Toad__coassemble_70_pt1 | contig 16212 bp, 15 predicted proteins | sample F157a_European_Toad__metabat2_high_PE_005 | metagenome-assembled genome bin F157a_European_Toad
CATGTAGGGATTTTGAACTCCATTCCAAAGGTGCGGCTCGCTGATGGAAAGCGTGCATTGGGCAGTTTGTTCTCCCGGTTGGAAGCTTGTTTGCTTTTTCTTGCTGGCGACTACTTTTCCTTTTTTATCTTTGAGGGTGAGGGATAAAATACCTTGTGTAGCCGTTTTTGTTGAGTTTTCAATATTTGTCTGAATGTCAAGTTTGACGGTTTTTCCTTCGTGGAACTGCTTGGTTATGATTCCCCACGAACCATCTTTGACAGGTGAGAAGCAGATATTTGGGCGAATTTCAAGGGAGACGGGGCGGTACATGCCTCCATAAACGGGAAAATCGCCGCTGACGGGGAGAATGTCGCCATTGAATGCGTTGTTGGCGTGGACTTCAATGGTATTGGGCTGTTCCTTGTCAAGAAGGTCTGTGATACGCCACCCGAAAGCACTAAAAGCACCGGAATGTTCTCCTACCTTTTTCCCGTTGACATGAACCGAAGCAAAATTGGAGACGGCTCCGAGGCGGAGGTAGACTTGTTTTTCCTTCATATCGAAGGAGGCAGGTAGGGTTGTTTTATAGGAACCCGGGCCGCGGTAGAAACCAAAATTAGTGATACCTTCTTTACCTCCACCTTTTTGGGCGTCTTGAGCGTTCCAACAGTGGGGAACAGAGACTTTCTGCCAGTTTGCTTGAGGTGAGTCTGGTGCTGTTTGAGTGAAGTGCCAAGTTTTAAGATGGATGGATGAAGTTGCTTCTTTTGCCCTGACTGGTAGAGAAAAAGCCGTCACTAGCGTGAAAAACGAAAAGAAGAGTAATTTCATGATATGTTGATTATTTCAAATGTCTCATAGATACTCTTATCTCCAAAGGAAAATTTCAGAGAAAGAATGTATTCGTTTTTTATTGAGTGATGACTGCTGCCTCTCCGATTGATCCGTAGGGGGATACTCCACGAACGGCGATTGCATCCGCATTGCCAAGGAATGAGGCGGGCAGAGTCAATCGTGTTTGCCCTGCCGGGAGGATGCACAAGGTTCCCCACTGAGATCCATAGCGGGCTTGAATGACCCATTTGCGAGAGGGGTTTCCTGAGGGATTCCACGACATGGAGATTCCGCCATTCATATCATTGCATGAAGCTATTGAAGGACAGCCGGGGGTGGATGTTCCGCTCCATGGCATAGGTGGCGGTACTGCCGCACCGGGGTATTGCTTGCGCAGGTATTCCTGAATGCCGTCTTTATTCTGCATGATGGATTTGACACTCCAGAAGCATTGTCCCGGATGAGCTCTTGATAGGCTTCTGGAATAGGATATCTGGCTGCTGATTTCAGATGCCGGTCTGCCCGGGTCTTCCGAGCTTTTGATTCGGGCACTGGCGATGCCGGGCCAGACGGGGCGGTTTCCCTGAGCCGCCCACCATTGCATCAATGCTGGGAAGCTTTGTTTTTGGGGAGAACATCTCCAATAAAGCTGGGGAGCGAGATAGTCAACCCAGCCTTTCGAGAGCCATTTGCGGGCGTCACATGCCAAATGGTTGTACGCATCGACTCCTGCTTCAATCCCGGCAGGGACTCCCGGCCTCCAGATGCCGAAGGGGCTGATGCCTACTCGAACCCAAGGTTTCTTGGATTTGACGAGGCTGTACATGTCTTCGACGAAGGAGTCAATATAGGCTCTGCGCTGGGAAGGGGATTTCCCATCGCGAAGAACAGCGGGAGGATAGGGGTAGAAGTAGTCATCAAGATGAATTCCATCGATGTCATAGCGAGTGACGATGTCTCCAATGACGTTGAGTATTTGGCGACGGGATTGTGCAATTCCCGGGTCAGAGATTAGAACTGATCCGGCTTGCTTCATGATTTCGGGGTGAGCGAGGGAGATGTGACCGCGACCCACAGGGTTGCCTACATTGGCTTTTGCCCGGAAGGGGTTGAGCCATGCGTGCAGCTCAATTCCTCTCATGTGCGCTTGTGAGATGGCGAATGCGAGTGGATCGTAGCCGGGGTTGACTCCAGCCCCTGAGAGCCAGCTACTCCAGGGTTCGAGGGAGGAGTTGTAAAGTGCGTCGGAATTCGGGCGCACTTGAAGGATCAGGGCGTTGATGCGCAACTGGGCGCAGGTGTTGAGAATGCGGATGAGCTCTGCCTTCTGCGCTCCTGCTGGAAGTCCCGCTTTGGAGGGCCAGTCGAGGTTGTAGACGGAGGCGACCCAGACGGCTCGAAATTCCTGAGGCGGCATGGGGACGGATGCCCGGGAGGGCTGCCAGGAGAATGCTGCCCCAGCTGTTGCAATGAGGTAAAGAACGGATGCAAAGAAAGATTTGATCGACATATAATGGTCGTGAGTGAAGAGGTTAATGAGCCAGTTTAAGTCCGACAATGCCCATGACTAGGAATGTGACGGAAACGATTTTCCACGTGTTGACATGGTCGCCGAAGAAGAAGATGCCAACGGTAAATGCGCCAATGGCTCCGATGCCAGTCCATACGGCATAAGCTGTGCCGATGGGGATTCCTCGTTGAGCTACCCAGAGAAAGAAGCCGCTGATGCCCATGCAGACAACGGAAAAAATAATCCAGGTAATGCTTTTTCCCGTCGTTGTTTCCGGGGTCTGGGAGAGTTTGAAGCCGAGAGGCCAGCCTATTTCAAAGATTCCTGCAATGATGAGATAAATCCAGTTCATGAATTCGTTTATTGATAGATAGATTCCTGCTTCAACCATTCGGCAGCAAGAGGAGCGTAATAGCTTAAGATCATGTCTGCCCCAGCTCTGCGTATGCTAAGGAGTGTTTCGAGGACGGCTGATTTTTCATCAATCCAGCCGGAAGCTGCTGCCGATTTGAGCATGAGGTATTCGCCGCTTACATGGTAGGCAGCCAGAGGGAGGGAGGTTGATTGCCGCATTGCTGCGAGTACGTCGAGGTAGAGGGTTGCCGGTTTGACCAGGAGGATGTCAGCTCCCTCCGCTTCATCAAGTGCTGCTTCGCGCAAGGCTTCCCTCACGTTTGCCGGATCCATCTGGTAGGTTTTCTTATCTCCTGTTTTCGGAGAGCTTTCGAGAGCTCCACGGAAGGGGCCATAGAGCGCGCTGGCGTATTTGGCTGTGTATGCCATAATTGAGACGTCATCAAGGGCTTCGCTATCCAGAGTGGCGCGGATGGCGGCAACTCGTCCATCCATCATGTCGCTTGGAGAAATGATGTCAGCTCCGGCATCAGCGTGGCAGAGTGCCTGGCGGCAGAGAACTTCGATCGTCTCGTCATTGAGTATCTCAAAGTTTCCATCTGATCGGAATTCTACCAGTCCGTCATGTCCGTCCGAGTTGTAGGGGTCGAGGGCTACGTCCGTCATGATGGTCATGCCGGGGACTTTGTCCTTAATCGCATGGATAGTGCGAGGTATGATGCCATCGGGATTAAAGGCTTCTTCCGCTTCGGGGGTCTTCTTTGAGTCGGGAATGGCGGGGAAGAGGTCAATGGCGCAAATGCCGAGGTCGAAGAGACGGGATGCTTCATCGACAAGACCTTTCAGGCTCCATCTTGTGCATCCGGGAAGGGATGAGATCAGCTGATCATCTTCTCCTTCATGCACAAAGACGGGGCAGATCAGATGAGATGCGGTGAGTGAGGTTTCCCGGACGAGGTCGCGAATTGCAGGGGATTTCCTGTTTCGGCGGGGACGAATGGGTAGATGGAACATGGGCATATTATGCCCTCCCTTCTGCCGTAAGGAAGAAGAATTTGCGTTTTGATTACGCTCCCGTCAGATGTGAGAGTTTTGGCAAACCTACTTGCTCGTTTTTCCGCCTTTTGCAGCTTCGTATTTCTCAATTTCCTTCTGATAGGATTTGAGAAGGAGGGAAGGGTGACCTTCAATGATTTTTTCTCCATCAGCGGTGAGAACCATGAGGCTTGGGATGCCGCGGCTTTGGCTTAAGCCAAGTACCAGAGCATTACATTCTGAACCGGGGAGTACCGTCGGGAAGGGGATTTTTTCTTGTTTTGCCCAATCCAGAGCCTCTTCAAGTTTGTTATCCGCACTTTTGTGAATCAACTCAAGATCCGGGTTGTTTTTGATCTTGCGGTTGTACTCTTTGACAATCTGCGGCATTTCCGCACGGCAGGGGCCGCACCAGCTTGCCGAAAAGAGAATGAGATAGTACTTGGCGCTTGCCTTGGGGTCTTCCTTCGTTGCTTTACCACTTCTCGAAATGGACGATGTAGATCCGGTAAATTGTTTTGCTACAGCGGATTCTTCCGCTACAGGGTTAGCTGATTTTTCCTTGTCGATGGAATCCTTATTTTCTTCAAGCCACGAGCGATCGGCTTCGGAGAGCTGACTACTTTTGATTTTGAGGGTTTTGTTGGTATCGGTGACAATCGTCACTTCCGATCCGGTGTATTTGATCGCTGTTCCCGTCATGGTGCTGTTGGTTTTGGCGGCAGTCCATGTGCGGCTTTCATTGGCGAGGGAAGACGACAATAGAAGCGCAGCAGCGGGTATGGTCAATGCAAGCCGTGAAAAGATAGAAGGAATGAAAGTCATATGGTTCATATGAGGGAGATAATCAATCGGTGTCAAGAATGATTCTTCTGATTTTGAAGATTCTAGTGGGATAAAAAGGGAGTGGAGAGTGAAGGGTGACTCACTTTATTGTTTTTGTTTGCGAATGAATGTGTAGGAAATAGTTTTGTCATGAATCGTTTTCTTATCCAGTGCAGCCGAAGGGTCATCATTCTGCTTGTCTCTCTCTCCTCTCCCTTTTCCTCATTGGCTGACGCAGCTCCTTCTGCGGATGCCCTGTTAAAAGGAGTGCGGCGTGGTGCTGTAGCATCTGGAGAGAAAGATATTTCAGGTCAGTTGCGCAAGCGGGGAACCAAGGTTCCTTTCAGCATGGGGTTGAGGGGAGATGTGATTTCCTGCCAGTACCAGGAAGGTGGGGACTGGAAACGTTTTGATCTTCGCTTCAAGGAGAAAGGGCAGGATATCCAGGTCGTTGAGAATGGTCGCTCCTCCAAATTACCGGTATCCGGGTATGCTCGCCCGATTGCCGGGACGGATGTCACCTACGAGGATATGTCCATGAGATTTCTTTATTGGCCGAATGGAAGCGTTCTTCCCGAAGATGGATCATCAACAGTTAAAGGGCGAGACTGTTGGGTTGTTCAAGTCAAAAACCCTTCTCCGGGAACGGGGCAATACCAATGGGTTCGGGTGTGGCTTGATAAAGAAAATGGCGCAATGTGGCAAATCGACGGCATTGATGTCAGAGGTGAGTTGAGCAAGCGGTTTATCATGGATTCCGTGATGAAGTTGAAGGATGGCTCTTGGTTTTTCAAGAAGATGAAACTTGAGGTGAGAGATCCTGCCAATTCCCAAAAAACGAATTCAGTCAGCTATATTGAGATGGATTCGTCAAACTAAGCGCTTATTATTCAGGAATCATTCTTGATTTCTCGTGACATTAGAGGTAAACAAGTGTAAGAAGCCCTGCCTTTTTTGGCGATTTTTCATGAAAGCACGAGTACTATTCTGTTTGGCTACGGTTTTGATTTCTTCATCCTGTAGCACCGTGAAAGAAGCGGACGGCGCAAAAGCGCAGCCGCTCGTCCCATCTGTAAAAACGATTCCTGCTGCGAAGCTGGTTTCTGCTGCCCCCAAGGTGAAAGCGCCCGTCGCCCCGAAGTCTGACCTTACCGTTGCTCCCTCAATTGAAGTTCCTGCTCCGCCCAAGGTCGAAGTCCCAGCCAAACCTGTGATTCCCCAGATGCCAGGAAGCCGGATTTCGCGCGTATCGGTGCCAGACAAGGTGGTTGCATTGACATTTGACGATGGCCCCCATGGTTCGCTTACCCCTCGTGTTCTTGATATTCTTGATCGCTACAATTCCAAGGGAACCTTTTTTGTGCTGGGTTCGAATGCGCGAAGAAATCCCGCCTTGTTGCAACGGATGGTTTCCGGTGGTCACGAAGTTGGCAATCATACATGGAATCACATGAATATGAGCCGAAATTCCCGGGCGGCGATTGAATCTGACCTTCCTAAAACAAATCAGGCCATTGTTGATGCTTGCGGCGTTAGCCCGAGAGTCATGAGACCTCCCTACGGCGCGGGCAATTCTTCCCTTTCCTCATGGGTTAAGGGACGTTTCAATGCGACAACCGTTCTTTGGGATGTAGATACGAATGACTGGCGCAAGCCCGGAGTTCAAACGGTCATCAACCGAGCGGTTAATGGAGCGAGATCCGGTTCGATCATTCTTGTACACGATATTCACAAGTCGACCGTCGATGCCGTTGAAGGTATTGTGAGTGGTCTCAAGGCGAGAGGGTTTCGCCTCGTCACTGTCTCGGAGCTGATGAGCAGGGGTAGGAACTATGCAGGCAGGTCTCAGCCTGTTGTACCTCTTGACCCAGCCCTTACTTCACCCCCTGTTGCTCCGGAGGCAACGGTGAATGCAGAAACATCAGATATGCTTCCATCCGAAAAATCGGATGATCAGACAGTTTCCTCTCTTTGAGGGCAGAAATAGATTTTTTTGACAAGGCAAGGGGGCATGATTGTTCCCTTGCTTTTTTATTGGGAAACTAACCTTTAAAGGAAAGAGTCGAGTTTTTCCTTGAGCTTGTTTCTGGCTCGGAAAAGGATGCTTTTTGTTGCAGATAGGCTTAGACCGAGAACATCGGCTATTTCTTCATACGCCATTTGTTCATACCGACGGAGATTGACCGCCAGCTGTTCCCTTTCGGGAAGTTCCCCTATAGCTTTTTCGACGGCTTGCGCCAGTTCGGAAAGGTCGAGTTGTTCATCAGGTGAAGGGGATGAATCATGAGCAAGGATGATTCCTTGCTCTTCTTGCAGAGCATCGGAAGAGAGGAAGGGTTTCCGGCGGGTTCTCCTCATTTCATTGAAAACGAGGTTGCGCAAAATCGTAAACATCCACGTTTTAAATTTAGCACTCGGTTCATATGATGCCGCATTTTTCCAAATGCGAATGAAAACCTGCTGTGCAATGTCTTCAACGTCTCCTCCGTATTTCAACATGCCGGAAACGGTGGCGAATACAGTATTTTGATGTCTTTTGACAAGAGCGTCCATCGCCTGGGCGTCACCATCCCTGACGCGCAGCATAAGCTGCGTATCGAGTTCATTGTCAAAATCCGTCTCCGACTTGCCGCTCATTACTGCCTATTTTTAACACATGAAATGCCTGATGGTTGCAAAAAAGGTGAAAGATTATGCAGCGAAAGATTGGTCAATTCTTCATCCGTGGCGTTGGCGTTTGAGCTGGGAGAGTATAGAGTTCTTCGATGTCTTGGAGGTATTTTGACAGGGGAGTATTGGCTTTGTTCCTGTTTTCCCTGAGCAGTTTCATGGTTTCCATATAGGAGTCGAAGGTGTTGGAGATTTTGTTCTTGTTCGAGATCTCGAACCAATCGAGATAGTCTCTTGTTCTGGTCGATACCTTGAGGAACTCGCTTCGCAGGGTTGCGATCTTCTCAAGTCGTTTTTCCAGATCACCGACAGGGGTTTTCCCCAGTTGAATGAGAGCGATGATTTTGGAATATTCGACAATGATAGGCTTGTAAATCGGGAAGCATCTTGATCCGAGGTAAATCAGGTTGTTGACGATATTCTTGAGCTGTTTGTCGAGGTCTGAAAGGCTAAGAACCTGTTGAAGCTGATTGAGGTTCAGCTGGCGGGATGTTTTTGTTTCCTGATCGAATAGGATCAATTTGAGCGCTTCTTCCAGCCTTTGGTCTGTGAGCGCAATAGACATGGTTTCCGTGAGCGGAGGTGTGGACATACTGGCGAGCTGGAGAGTCCACCACTTGTGGAGAGATGTCGAGGTAAGATTGATCTGGGAGAAGTTTCTTTTGATCAGGTCTACCGGATCGTCCGATCCAAGGATTGCCTCCCTGAGCAGATTGATCATACCTTGCTTTCCGTTTTTTTGATTAAGAAGGCAAAGGGAGAGAGCTCCGCATGAGGCTTTAAAAGCCGCGAATGAAGTCGCGTCAAGATTTTTAGAAGGATTTTTATCCTTGAGAACTTGATCGGGAGGAAGGATTTCACCTCGTTCAAACAGGCTTGCATAGAGCGCTCTGTCTGCCATGTCGGCTTTCCAGAGGATGGCTTGTTCGAGGCCTAACAATATCCATGGGGGAAGAAGGATGTTTTCAGGGATGCCTTCGATTTCGACTTCCCGGAGCATCATTTCGTAAAGGAGCATGGTTGTCACCGCACCATAAAGACGTTCAAGATCAATGCCTCTTCCTATGTGCAGATTGATGATATAGGTCGGTTGATTCCCCACGATGTCGATGCCGAGGCGAACGGGGTTGCTTGGAGCAGGAGTGCCCGGAGCTCCGAATAGCCTGATGGATATGTTATGTTTCCATGTGTCCTTGCATCCGAGAATGCGCAGGAGATCCTGGCGAATGGATTCAGCCTTGCTGGATATGGCACTGATTACGTCGTGATCTTTGCCCGATATGATGAATTGTTTCGATAAGGAAAGGCTGCGGTAGAATTGTTGCGACGGCATCAACTGGGTAGTCGGCTCAGCTTCTGCCGGAATAGCCTGGTGGAGGATGTTTTGCGGTTTATCCGAATCGTCGTTATAGCTTGTTTGTCGAAGGTCAGCGGTTTGTTTGCCGGAAATTTCAGTCACCTGAACGGGTGAGGGAGTCTCTCCGAAAACGCAAGCGGCGAAGAGCATGGAACATCCGGTTATAGCATGGAAGGCTGATGCCATGTTATCGAAAGATGAATTTTCTCGAGCCGTAGCAATAGAACAAGCCCGACCAGACCGTGAGAGCGACAGAACCCCAAAGAGTGACGTGATAGAGAACAGGGATAGTTCCCGATGGATTCCACCACTCGGAAATAACGAGTGCCCATGAGGGCCCCCCCATGTGCTCAGTCGTCATGAAGAGAAGTCCTGCGAGACAGAAAGCAAGCTGGAAGGCGGTTTTCCATTTCCCGGAATTGTCTGCCGCGATGATAATCCCGTTTTCCTGAGCGATTTGGCGAATCCCCGTGACGAGGAATTCTCTGGAAATGATGAGAATACAGACCCAGATGGGGCAAAGCTGAACAGCTGTGAGGTAGATGAAGGCTGCGGAAACGGCGATTTTATCTGCCAGTGGATCAATCAGCTTCCCAAAGGTCGTCACCAAATGAAGCTTTCTAGCCAGATACCCGTCGAGCCAATCGCTCAGCGCGGCGACGGCAAAGGTAAAGAGGGCGAAGGGATACCCAATCGGATATTCCGGAGTGATGCTGATGGCTATCGTAAAGACGACGACAAGGGCAATGCGTGCGAGCGTGATCGAATTGGGAAGGTTCGGCATGTTATCGAATTGTATTAAGGGTAGCCTTGAGAGTGGGAGCAAGAACAAAATAGTGAATAAGGCAGACTACTTGAGAAAAATAAACCCGTTTCACCAACGATCATTCTTTTAAATGGGTTCTAGTGATGCCGCGATGAGTTTGTTGAGAGAGAGTCTGTCTATCTTTCCCATCTTGTTGCGGGGGATTTCAACTTGAGCAAGAAAGGCTATTTTTTGAAAGCCGGTGCATGAGGTATTCCACCAAAAGCACGCTTTCTTGAGCAACTCTCCATCGGGATGGCAGGCGACGAGTTGATACGCATTACGAGGGTGAGGTAATATATCAATCACAATGTGACCGAACTGATGGCGAAGGGTTTCTTCAATAGCATCGGGATCTACTAGCTCTCCCATAATTTTGACGACTCGATCGGCACGGCGAATGAATGTCAGCATCCTGCCATCAATCTCGACAATATCGTTGTTTTCCCACCATATGTTTTCGGGTATTTCTTCAAGAGAAAAGTTGCCTTCTTTGGTGGAAACAATGCCGAAGAATCGTCCCTTTCCTCGAATAGCAAGGCATCCCCTTTCTCCTGTTTTTACTTCCCAATGAGGTAAAATCGTAAGTCGATCTGTGTGAAAAGGTTCATTTGGGCATGCTGTGGCTATTTGAGATCCTGCTTCAGTCATGCCGTAGCTTTGGACAATTGGCCAGCCTAGAACTCTTGCCTTTTTTCCTGTTTCGAGATCAAGGCTTCCGCCGCCGACGAGAATACTTCTTATGTGGCTCGGTGCTGAAATTTCGTTTTGGACAAGGTCAACTACCTGGGTTGGAACGAGAGATGACCATGCGGCTTTTGTTTTCTCCAAGTGCTGCGTATAGTTGTCGGGATTCCACTTTCCTTTCAGATAGAATACTCTCGTTCCCGCAAGGCTTGAGCGAATGACCGTCATGACGCCGCCAATGTGCCAGAGGGGTAAAGGGCAAAGCCAGTCTCCCGTTTCCGCTCCCATATGGCGAATGGCTCCAAGAGCGCAATGTTCCAGCGCCTCGGGAGTGAAGAGAATGGCTTTTGGGGCAGCTCCTGATGATCCGGAAGTGGCGAAGCCAAGAATATCGGGGCGTACTTTTCCTTTCAGGAAATTCTCGACGCGGTTAGCCCATTCCGAGAGGTGAGGAGGAGCAATGATGAGGGGTGCATTGCCGCCTGGAAGTGGAGGCCATGAGAATCCGGGCGAGGTAGACGAGGCCATCATGATGGAAGAAGGGTCGGATTGCCGATTACTGATGCGGAAATCTCCTTCTCAGCGAGCGCCAGCGTTCTTCCATCCTTGGCTTGAGGTTTTCATCAATCCAAGCGTAAGCGGCTTCCAGACCATCCGATTTGAATACTCTCCCGATAGAGGCTTCCACTCCTGTTGGATTTCCGGTTCTCCTCAAAAAATCATTGCTGGTGAATTCAATGAATAAGGAACCGTTGATGGTCTTTTCCTCTTGAAGAATCCACTCCCTTACATAGAGAGCGAGAATAGCATCGCCCACCCATGCTTCGATTCTCAGGCGTTCCTCAGTTGCTTTGTCGATTTTGGATGTATTCATTCCTTTTTGAGAGAAGGAGGGGTTGAAGTGGGAAGTGGTGGAGCAAGCTCGTTTTTGGGCAGTTCGGGCAGCTTTTCCAGAGAAGGCGGAGGTGTTGCCGGAGCTACGGGTTGTTTCGCAGGAGGGTGAAGTTCTGTTCGGTTTCCTAGAATGGGATCGAGAATTTTTTGACCAAGTTTCCCAGAACCTTCGAGTTTTGTTCTCAGTGCCGTTTCAGATTCGGAACTCCAATAGCCCGAATCCAGCTCAATGTAGATGTTGGAGTAGGGGATTGCTGTTGCCGTTTTGATGACGAGGACATTGAACATCTTCGTCGCATCTTCGACCTGCCCATTGATGATGCGGTTGGGAAGTTCAAAGTGCATTCTGCCGGGAAGCAGTTTAGCTACCTTGTCACGATACCGTTTGATCCCCGGAGCGTAGTCTTCGCTGATTTTGGAGAGTTCCGATGAAACCATGATTCGTGGTTGAACATGACCTTCCATCTCAAGGCTGTCTAGTACCTGTCCGAAAACGATATCGGATGGTTGGTCGACAACAATCGTTTTAACTCCGTTTCCAGCATACGAGGGGAAGGAGGATTCAGCGATGACTATCCAGTTTCTAGCGCCCAGAACAGCAAGATTGCTGTGCAGTTGATCTTTCCATTCTACTTCTTCCGGGGTAATCGTTTTGCATCCTACCAGCAACAGGCAGGTAAGCGTGCTTGCCAATATGGTTGGAGTGACGCGCATGGACTAAAGGAGAGGAATAGGGAGCTGCTGAGAACTGAATGGGGTATAATCGAAGAAGGAGACCGCAGAAGGAGAGACTTTAGAAGTTTCGTGAACGAGCTTCCCTCTGGGATGAAGGGCATGTGCCGGGAATAGTCGCGAAGGGCGAGCCACTTGTTGGTGCCGCTTCGGTAAAGGCTATTCCGGGGAGTTCCGTGGGGATGCCTTGGACGGGGAAGTCCTTGCGGAGTGGGTGGTAGGGGTAGCCTTCCCACATGAGGATGCGGCGAAGGTCGGGATGGTTCTTGAATTTAATTCCCATCAAGTCCCACATTTCGCGCTCCTGCCAGTTGGCACCTTGAAAGAGGTCGACGACGGAATCAACCTCCTCATCTTCGTTGAGCTTGGTTTTAAGGGTGATATTGACGCCTGTTTCTGCCTGGGAAAGGGTGTAGATGACTTCAAATCGGGGATCAGAACCGAAGTTGTCGACTGAGCAGATATTAACAAGCAGGTTGAATCCGAGGCTATCGCGTGTCCAGCGGATAGTTTCGTGGATGTTTTCTTTGGCAATGGTGAGCGTTTCGTCATCTCGGAATGAAACCCTCTCAAGGATGGCGTCGCCGAAGCGCGCTGCGATTTTGTCTGCCGTTTCGGAAATGGCGTGGGCGTGGGACATGATCGTAATGGATAAAGAGGGTTATTGAAGGGGGATGGTCGTAGTGATCGGACAGGGAGAGTTTGCCTCTTTCGGCGCAGATTTGACGAAGAGTTCTCGTATGGGTGTTTCCGTATCAATTTTCTTTTGGAGAGTAATCAAGCCCTCAAGAAGTGCTTCCGGGCGGGGAGGGCAGCCCGAAATATAGACGTCGACAGGGAGCAGTTTATCGATCCCTTGCAACACGGAATAGGAGCGAAACATACCTCCCGTTGAAGCGCAGGCACCCATGGCGATACACCACTTCGGTTCGGGCATCTGATCCCAGATGCGGCGAACGGAAAGTGGCATTTTGTAGGTGACAGTTCCGGCGACGATCATAACGTCTGCCTGGCGAGGGGAAAAGCGCATGACTTCTGCACCAAAACGGGAAATGTCAAATCGAGCAGCGGCGGTCGCCATGAGTTCGATAGCGCAGCAGGAAAGCCCCATCGGCATAGGCCACAATGAGTTCTTGTGCAACCAGTTGATGGCGGCATCAATGGTCGTGAAGACGAAGTTTCCTTCGGAATTTTGATCCATAGCTCTGGTTTCCAGAGTGCTTGTAGAGTCTTGTGTGCCCATGTCGTGCGAAATTTTCTGCTGAAACAAGATTAGCGTCCCTTTCGAATGGCTCAAGCCTTAATTCGGAAAATCCCCGTGGAGCAAGGATTTTTTTTGGACATGTTGTCAATGGATCAAATTTGTGGTTGAGTTTGAAAGAAGATCCGATAAATTTCAGTATATTTTTCCCGTGAACCAGTTGGACTTATCAAAAAAAAGGTTGGATGTCGTTGATGCTCTTCGAGGATTTGCATTGATGGCGATTGTAGTCCTTCATTCCATGGAGCAGTACAACATTTGCCTTCCTCCTGCCGGGCAACCGGAATGGCTCAACTCTCTTGATAAGGGAGTAGGACATTTCATTTTTCTCCTCATGGCAGGCAAGGCGTATGCAACTTTTTCCCTCTTGTTCGGGTTCAGCTTTTTCATTCAATTGAGCAATGAACGCGAGCGAGGCGGTGATTTTCGCTTGCGCTTCGCCTGGAGAATGTTGCTCCTTTTTTTATTTTCCCAGATTCATGCTCTTTTTTACAATGGAGACATCCTTTTGCTTTATTCGGTAGTCGGGCTTCTCCTCATCCCGGTTTGCCAACTAAAAGACCGGGCTGTTTTTTGGATTGCTCTCTTTTGCCTTCTCCTCCCTTGGGAGTGGGCAAGAGTCATTTGTGCGGCGTTTGATGGATCATACAACCCTACATCGAATGAATTTTTAATATTCAGGAAACTGGCGGAACCTGCGATGCAGGGCGGTAGCTTCATTGATCTCCTTGTCTCGAATATCACAAACGGGCAATTGTATAATAACTATTGGCAGGTTGAGCATGGCCGCATTTTTCAATCGGCTGGCTTGTTTATGATGGGAATGTTGCTGGGACGAAGGAAATATTTTATAGAGGGCAATGATTCCCGGAGAATGTGGAAGAAACTGATTCTTTGGTGTGCCGTTGCTTTTCTTCCCGTATGGTTTCTTCCGGATATCTTATCCTTTTCAGGTGTTGATGGTGATTTTCTGATCAGAACAGAAGATCCCTTGACCACAATTTTCACCATGTGGGGAAACCTTTTGATGATGGGGGTGATGGTTGGCGTTTTTGTTCTCGTCTGGTTCCGAACCAATGGATTGTCGATTCAGCGGTTTATTATTCCCTTCGGAAGAATGAGTTTGAGCAACTATATGATCCAGTCAGTCATCGGAGTATTTCTCTTTTACGGATATGGACTTGCGCTTTATAAATTCTGCGGCATGACGACCAGCATGCTGATAGGATTGGGTATCGTTTTTCTTCTGCTTCTTGCCAGTCGCCGGTGGCTGGCGAGTTATCGACAAGGGCCTCTTGAGTATCTATGGAAAAAGGGGACTTGGCTTTTCAATAAAAAATAACTGATTTCCCTATTTGATCGTTGACAATCAAAATAAACATAAGTAGTTTTCTTCGACCAAACAGGACGCGTTTCTTTCGGAACGCGTCCTTCAGTATTGAACCATAATTGATTCTTAAGCGACATGTCCACTATACCTGAAAAGGTTGTCTATTCTTTCGGCGGAGGAACTGCCGACGGTAATGCAACGATGCGTAATCTTCTTGGCGGCAAGGGTGCAAACCTTGCCGAAATGGCTGGTATCGGCCTTCCCGTGCCTCCAGGCTTCACCATTACGACGGAAGTCTGCACCTATTTCTACGATAACGATCGTACCTATCCTGCTCATATGGAAGCGAGCATCAAGGAAGGTGTTGCCAAAATGGAAGCGATTCTTGGCCGTCAATTTGGCGATACGACTGGAATGCCCCTTCTTGTTGCCGTTCGTTCCGGCGCTCGCGATTCGATGCCGGGCATGATGGATACCATTCTCAATCTCGGCTTGAATGATGAATCTGTAGATTCCTTGTCCAAGTCTACTGGCAATCCCCGTTTTGCATGGGACTGCTACCGTCGCTTCGTTCAGATGTACGGCGACGTTGTTCTCGGTGTTCAGAAAAATCCCGATGAAGATCATGACCCCTTTGAAGAAACGATCAGCCACCTTAAGGAAGAACGCTGTGGTTCTGCCACCGCAGAAGATACCCAGCTGACTGCCGAAGATCTTCAGGAACTCGTCAAGCGTTTCAAGGCTCTTGTCAGGGAGCGCACCGGGCATGAATTCCCTGCCTGCCCCTGGGAGCAACTTCACGGCGCGATTGGTGCCGTATTCGGTTCATGGCAAAATGACCGTGCAATCGTTTACCGCCAGAAATACAACATTCCTTCCGAATGGGGTACGGCTGTCAATGTGCAGGCGATGGTATTCGGCAACACGGGTGAAGAATCCGGATCAGGCGTGGCGTTTACCCGCAACCCCGCTTCCGGTGAAAATGAATTCTACGGAGAATTCCTGATGAACGCTCAAGGCGAAGACGTCGTAGCTGGCGTTCGCACTCCTGCTCCCGTCGCCGAACTCGTCCAGGTAATGCCCGAAGCGCATGCCGAGCTTTCTCGCATCCGAGGCGTACTCGAAACGCATTTCAAAGATATGCAGGATTTTGAATTCACCATTCAGGATCGCACCGTTTACATGCTTCAGACCCGCAACGGCAAGCGTACTGGCGTCGCCGCCTTCCGTATCGCCTGCGAAATGGTGGAAGAAGATCTCATTGACTGGAAGACCGCCGTCAAGCGTGTTCCTGCCGATCAGGTGGATCAGTTGCTTACTCCTGTTTTTGACCGCAAGGCACTCAAGGAAGCCAAGGTTGTTGCATCTGGTCTTCCTGCTGGTCCCGGTGCTGCAGCAGGAGCTATCTATCTCAATGCCGAGCGTGCCGTTGAAGCCGCAGACAGAGGTGAAAAGGTTCTTCTCGTTCGTATGGAAACATCCCCAGAAGACCTTCGCGGCATGATCGCTTCCGAAGGTATTCTTACCGCTCGCGGTGGGGTTTCTTCGCACGCCGCCCTCGTTGCTCGCCAGATGGGCAAGGTTTGCGTTTGTGGTGCAGAAGCTCTTGATATCGACTACTCCGCTCGTACCGTCAAGGTTGGGGATCTTTCCTTCAAGGAAGGCGATTTCATGTCTATTGATGGTAATTCCGGTCTCGTTTATGCTGGGCAGGTTGATACCTCCGCTTCCGAAATCATCCAGGTTCTCATCGAAAAGAGCCTTAAGCCGGAAGAAAGCCGTACCTACCAGAATTTCGCGAAGTTGATGCAGTGGTGTAGCGATTGCACGAAGATGAAAGTTCGCACGAACGCCGACTCTCCTTCCCAGGCTGAAAACGCCATCGCTTTCGGTGCTGTTGGCATTGGCCTCTGCCGCACGGAACACATGTTCTTTG
>F157a_European_Toad__coassemble_76_pt1 | contig 15922 bp, 14 predicted proteins | sample F157a_European_Toad__metabat2_high_PE_005 | metagenome-assembled genome bin F157a_European_Toad
TCTTGATGGTGGGAGATTCGATTACCCAGCAATGGTAAGACGTCGGCAAAAAAGTCTGGGGAGAATTCCTTTTGCCCAAAAATGCCATCAATTTTGGCGTCAGTGGAGATAGAACCGAAAATGTCCTTTGGAGGATGGAAGATACCAAACTCAAGACGACAACGACGCCAAAGGTATGTACTCTTCTGATCGGCACCAATAATATCGGTTTCTGGAAAGGAAAACAATCGGCAGACGATACAGTCAAAGGTGTCGAAAAAATTGCAAGGACTCTACTTTCCCAGTTTCCCAAGATGCATTTGATCATTTTCCCCACATTTCCATATGGGGCTGATCCCAAAGCATTCGAGCGTAAACTCGGAGAGAAAATAGAACAAAAGACCGCCAAGCTTAAGCTTCCGCGGACAACCATTCTTAATATCAACAAGCACTTCCTCAACCCGGATGGAACCTTCAAGTCAGGAGTTTTCAAAGACAAAGTTCATCTCACGGAAGAAGGCTACCGAATTTGGGCGGATCAAATGATGCCCGTCATCAATAAGTTCTTGTCAGACAAGGAAACTATTTCCCCGAAGCCTTGAGGTAATTGACTACTCCCTTGCCAACAGCTCGCGCAAAGCGGATCGCATTGTCATCCTGCGCAAGCCAGTAGGCATGATTCGGGTTGTTGAGCATGGCTGCCTCCACAACAATGGCAGGAATTCCCGATGCATCGCAGGTATTGAGCCACGCCGCACCTCCCAGATCGGCATTCGATCTGGGCTCAAGCCTACAGATTTTCCCATTGTTGGGCATCTTCCCTCCCGAGTCCCCGAGAATACGCTCATTAATGCTGTTAACTACCGAAGCAGCGAGAGGCCTCCCATTTCTCACATTGTGAAGAATCGTCGATTTACAAACAGGCTGCCAGTTATCACTGGAGCTGTCATGATGAAGAAAAACAACGCTCGCCGCTCCCTTCCAAATAGCAAAGTCTGCGGAAATCATTCCTGCCGCAATATGCTCAGGGTGATACTTGGATGGGTAGCGGAACGGGCGACCATTCGCACCTCTTGTATCCGGTCTGTTCAACTGAATCACCGGCGTCTTTCTCGCAACAGCCAAAAGTTCGGGAGTCCTTGGAGCTTTTCCTCTATTCGTGACGACGCAGGAATAGCCCCCCTTCTCAATTTCATCCTTCACATACCCGGAATACTGGTACCAGAAAACGGTTTCTTCAAGGCGTCTTCCATCTTTCATTCGGGGTGACATCGCCCCCGTGCCAACGGCACCGTTCAAATAGTGCCCAATGTCGAGGACGACGATTTTTTTCCCAGAAGAAGAACCGCTACCCGAAACCAACGAACAAGCAGGAATCAGCAATAGAACGGGAAAAAATAGAAGATAACGTAGAATATTCATGGCAAAATTGAAACGGGAGTACCCTCTTTGACTTTATGATAAACGAGTTTACATGTCTCCGGGAGAATGCGAATGCACCCATGAGACGCAGCCACGCGAGGAACCTTACCTACATGAAGACCAATCCCCCCGTAGGTCAGCCTCATGAAAAAAGGCATCGGAGCGCCCTTAAACTCACATCCCTTGGGAATCTTATCCTTTCCCGACTCCGCATTGGAGTTGATTTTCTTTCCACTCCCGTTCCGAATCGTCCCATAACGGTTCGACATATGATCCTCATCCTTTTCCAGAATCACAAATTCACCCGAAGGTGTCTCATATTTTTCCTTCCCCGTAGAAATGGGGAAATCCAAAACAGGGTCATCCTTCACATAGAGAACCGCGCGTTGAATACCAAGCCGGATAACAAGCGATGTTGCTTTGGCTGAAGCCTTGGTCAGCAACCTCTTATCCTTCCAAAAATCATAGGTCTTTGGATACCCTTTCGATGCCAAAAAATGCTTATAGCTTCCCGGCTTGAAGGGATTTTTGTAGCCCTTCGCCTTCTTATTCCAATTTTGAGCCTGATCAAAAGTATAGGCATTATCGTCAAAACAGGATTTTGAAAGGCTCTTTTCCTTTGAATCAGCCAAGGGCGCACATGCGAAAGCGATTGTTGCAAAAAAAATCCAAACTGGCAGGCGTGACTTCATGGTAATCAAGACCCACGGGCAGTACAAATGATTGAGGAAAAAGTCAACACATTGTCATTCAAGATGCCTGTATCATCCCCCATCCAGAGCGTTATGACAAATTTCGCACGCAAATCCATCTTGATTGCTTAAACGAAAAATCTAGAATGCGCCCCCTGTTCATACTTCTTGTTATGTGTGAACCAAACGAACCCGAAGCACCTTGATTTTTATGACGACTGTATCCTACAGGCAAATTTGGCTCATCGCCTATCCGATCCTCATCAGCGTGGTCATGGAGCACCTGATCAACCTGACCGATACCGTCTTCCTCGGTCACTATGGGGAGACGGAACTGGCCGCATCGGCTCTCGCTGGCGTGTATTATCTGGCGATGTTCGTCATCGGCTTCGGTTTCTGCACAGGAGCACAGATCATCATGGCTCGCCGAAATGGGGAAAAACACTTTCTGCGAATAGGCTCCGTCCTCGTTCAGGGAATTTTCTTCATGATCGTTCTTGCCGGGCTAATGTTCACCTTCTCGAAAGTGTTCACCCCCTTAATTCTTTCTAAAATTATTCAATCTCCAGCTATTTACAATGCTGCGATCGACTACCTCAACTGGCGAGTATACGGCTTTTTCTTTATCTTCGCAGCACTGATGTTTCGAGCATTTTTCGTAGGCATCACGCATACGAAAACACTAACTCTCAATTCCCTCATCATGGTTGGCACGAATATTGCCCTCAACTATGTTCTGATTTTCGGGCATTTCGGCTTTCCTCGCATGGGTATAGCCGGAGCGGCAATAGCCTCCTCCATTGCCGAGCTGGTTTCTCTCCTGTTTTTCGTGATCTATACCTACCTTCGGGTCGATCTCATCAAATACGGATTCCGTTATGCTTTCGACTGGCGACCCAAGCTCATGCTCGGCATGCTCTCCCTCTCCTCATGGACGATGATTCAAAGCTTCCTCGCCGTATCGACATGGTTCATTTTCTTCCTCGCCATTGAGCATTTGGGAGAAAGACCACTCGCTTCGGCAAATATTGCGAGAAGTGTCGCATCTCTTCTCTTTATGATCGTCAGCGCATTCTGCACGACTGCCAGCACGTTGGTAAGCAATCAAATCGGAAGCGGCAACTCGGCGCTAGTCATGAGCACCTGCAACAAGGCGGTCAAACTTTGTACGATGATCCTTCTTCCTCTCGGCGTATTCATTTTTGCGTTCCCTTCCCCGATCATTTCCATTTTCACCAATGAGCAGGCATTAATCACGGAAGGAGCTCTACTCATGAGGGTCATGGTTGGCTCCTCCATGCTTGCCATCCCGGCATTCATCTTCTTCTATGCTATTTCGGGGACGGGCAATACGAAAATAGGATTCTGGATAGAAATCCTCTGCATCGCCGTCTACTCCATCGCCGTTTACATTATTGTCTATCTCATGAGAGCCGATGTCGCCATCTGCTGGCTTACAGAATACCTCTACGGTATCCTCATGCTCACCTTCTGCTATAGCTACATGAAAAGCGGCAAATGGAAAAACAAGCAAATCTAAACCGAGCTCAATTCTCTGTTGTCGTCCCTAACTGATCCTCTAACCCAAGCGAAGTGATTAGTTCATCCGGCGACAGAGTGCCTTCCTCCATTGCGCGGTAGCGGCTGATCAACTTGGAAACCTCTTGGGGGGATTCATTTAGCAAATCCAGACGAAATGAACTCAACCCGACTTTCTTCAAATAATGGAAGAACAAGGCTCCCGTCTGACCTCTGCCGTTGAACAAAGTGTTGCGGCATCCCACATCGGCAAGGAGCGGATGAATCTGCCCCTTGCGGTCGCGCAACCCAACTTTGTGCTGCTCACAAGGCCGCCCGCAATTCGTGGAATTGATTCCTTCCGAAAGGAAGGTGCAAAAAACGCAATGCTCCATATGAAACATCGGCATATGCTGGTGCAAAACCAACTCGAACCACTCCACATTAGCCCCATGGAGCAAATCGAGAACCTGCGGCAAATTCAAATCGCAGGAAATCGTCAGTCGCTCCATGCCGCCCTCTTCCTTCAACGCTTGCGCCGCCCAGGGATTCGCAACATTCAATGACAAATCTCCTCGCCTGCGAAGAGCCGAAGAGCGAAAATATTCTGCCGCGCCCAAATTGCGAATCAAGACACCATCTGGATCTGCCCGTTCGATCACCTTAAAAAAGCCGGCTTCCTTTGGCTTCTGAATGCGGGGAGTCGCCAAAAAAACGGAAACGGAATTCGATACTCGCCGAACTTCGGCAACGCCATCCCGATAACGGCGAATATCTTCAAAATCGAGATACACTTCATCCGCTCCAGCATCGACTGCTGCGGCAATCTGCTCAGGATGCCTGCAAAGCACGCTCCACGATACCTTTTCCTTCTCCTCATGGATTTCTTCTCCAGAGCGCACAAGCGGCAAGATGCGAGGTTTCGTTTTCTCCTTTGCCGGCAATGTCGCCGCGGCATGATCAAGTTCGGCAACAAGCTCCCTTCGTGTCCTGTTCAACTCGCTTAAGGGAAGCATCAGCTCTCCTTGCAAAACATTCTGGCAGGACGCAAGAGACCATCCAGTCCCCCCAAGCCTCCCGAGCTGTTCAGTAAGAACCTCCGTCGTCAGAGCGCGTTTTTCTGCTCTATTGAGAACCTGTTCAGAAGAAACGCTTACCCCGTATTCCGGGCACTCGATCACAAACGGCTCACCCTCAGACCCACGGCATACCACAGCAAAAGGTCGCCCTACTTCCGGCGCATGCTCCCACGTCTTTTTCAATGCGACATTCAGTCCCGGATCATCCGTCTTCCAAAGCTTCTGACCGGGCTTCACGCGCCGCCAGTCAATATTTCCCGCCTTGCCGTGGAAAAAGAGCCTGTTTCTTTGAATCTTCCAAATTCTCCCTCCCTGTTCCTCGTTGCGATCTTCCCCTGCATCGAAGACAAACCCATCTCCGGGAGCCAAAGGTACTCTTCCTTCGAGAACGACATCCACCCAACCCTGCCCAACCTCCGACACCACACCCGTATAGACTCCTCGCTTCTTGCCGTGGCGACCATGCGTCAATGCCGGATGGTCGGAACCATCGAGCCAGCCCGTCGAGAATCCACGAGAAAAAACCATTTCAACCGCATACCTGTCCTTTTCGGTCACAAAACGAGATGAGGGAATTCCCTGCGCTGCGGCATCCAAAGCCTTGCGGTATGCCGCCGTCACAGCCGCCACATAAGCGGGGCTTTTCAGCCTCCCTTCGATCTTATAGCTTTTAACCCCCATGGCGACGAGATCGGCAACACGGTCAATCGCGCACAAATCCTGGGGACTGAGCAAATACCGTCTCTCTCCCATCGGTTTGAGCGTTCCGTCTACAATCAACTCATAAGGCATGCGGCACGCCTGTGCGCATTCGCCCCGGTTCGCACTTCGCCGCCCCAAACTCTCGGACGTCAGGCACTGCCCGGAATACGACACACACAAAGCGCCATGCACAAAAACTTCCAGCGGCACGTCCGATAACTCAGCGCATGCGCGAATATCATCAAGGCTCAATTCACGGGCGAGAACGGCACGCTCCAAATTCAGCATCCCTTCCACAAACGCCATCCCTTCGGGAGACGTCAGCGTCATCTGCGTCGATGCGTGCAATTCCAGCTTAACGGCGGGATTTTCCCTCTTCCAGAGCGTCAACTGACGCGCCAGCCCCATATCCTGGACGATAACTCCATCCACTCCGGCATCATTCAACTCTGCGAGATAAACGAAAGCCTCTTCCATCTCATCCGAAAAAATGAGAGTATTCATCGTCACATACCCCTTTACGCCACGAGCATGTAAAAACAGCATTAGCTCAGGAAGATCGGATAAAGTAAAATTATCAGCTCGCAGCCGGGCATTAAACCGATCAAGACCGAAATAAATGGCATCCGCTCCATTTGAAACGGCGGCGCGGGCGCACTCCCAGTTCCCCGCAGGAGCGAGCAGCTCCGGGCTCAATATCCCATCAGGAAGGTTTGTTTCATCGCTATTCATGCTGTTGATCGCGAATACTACCGTACAGACAGCATGAATGGAAACCATTTTAGACCATTGCGCCGCATGATAACGCCGCAATTCATATCGTTTTATTCCATGAAGGGCTGTGAATATTTCACCGTCCCATGCACATTTTTCAAGCCCCCGGGAAGCAACTCCACCGCCATGCAGTATTCATGGGGGACCTCAAACGGAAATTCGATACCAAAATCAATCGCCTTGCCATACCCGAATTTCGGGTAATAATCCTTATGCCCTAAAAGAACGACGGACGAAAAGCCAAGTTCTGCCGCGCGCTTGTGAGCTTCACGAATCAGGGCAGACCCTACCCCCATCTTCTGAACCCGGGGAAGAACGGCTACGGGAGCCAACCCCAGAGAAACCACAGAACTGCTTTCAGAGACGATTTCAACTTTCGTCATCAAAATGTGTCCGACTACTTCGCCATCCAGCTCCGCCACAAGCGAAAGCTGAGGAATAAATGCGTCGCATCGGCGCAAATTTCCCACAAGAAAATGCTCTTGGTGGTCGCTCTTCTCTTCATTTCTGAATGCGAGTTCAATCAATTGCTCGACGACCGGATAATCGCTTTCTTCTTCTTCTCTAATTTTGATATTCATTTACGTAGGGGTAATCCTATTTATTGGGAGAAGCAAGGCTTCTGTCTGATAACCCAGCCCACGCATTTAATAATAGTCTCTCCGAACCATCGAGCTTGAGGAGAAAAAAGGATTCGTGTATGATCCGCGCATCATGAGGAATGTATCCCTTATTTTATTATCCGTCCTGTTGGCCTCATGCGCCACAACTGGCAAAAAGGAAGAAGAGTCCGACGGGAAAATGAATATTTCAACGGGGAACATAACTGCGGAAGATTATACCCCCGGAGGGATGTCCTCCAATATTCCCGATAGCGGTGAGCGCCTTTCCGCCAAAAAGGAGAAGGAACTTCTCGAACTCATACCGGATAGCCAAATCGCCTTTACCGACCCGGATAATCCCAATGCCGACATCAAGGAAATCGACGATGCCTTTGCTCGGAAAAAGGCAGGTATTGAGCTCTGGGATCAAAGCTACGATGCCGCTCTCCGCGAAGCGCGCCGCTCCGGCAAGGGTATTCTGATCTGGTTTCACAACAACAAAATTGGGCAGTCCAACAAGGAGCTAGATGTCGAATTGTTTTCAAGTAGCGATTTTCTCGTCTGGGCCAAAGATAACCTGATCCTCCTCCGTTACGATAAAAGTGCCGAATACCGCCCGGAAAAACGTCTGAACCAATACGGACTTGAGATTTCTCAAAAGGCTATCACCATTCGCAAGCAGGACTATGTCAATACTATGTACGAGCGTTTTGGCATCAGAGGAGCCCCTTCCATCGCCATGGTTTCTCCCGATGGTCAACAAGTCGACTTATGGGCAGGCTACAAGAAAGGAACAAGGGATTCCGTTTGGGAAAGAATTAAAAACAACGTCAACATCTCCAACGAGAAATACGTTAACTTCAAAAAGAGGCTCATAGCGCAGGGATATAAAGATTGGCGAGGACGAAATGGCAGCAGTATCTTCGCTAAATTCACGCGGTACGATGAGAAAAAGTCGAACGTATGGCTTCGCGAATTGGACGGCTACCAAACAAAGACTAAACTCGCCAGCCTGATTTCAGAAGACCAACAATGGGTGCTTGATGAAACCCAGAAGAAAAAGGAGTGAAAAACCCCTCTTCCTGACGGGCTGGCGTCTTGACCGCACGCCGCTTTTCCATTGGAATGTTGCGGTCATGTTGCACCTCTACGATACCCAGAGCAGAACGAAACAGGATTTGATCCCGTCCGACGGTGAACGCTTCCGTTTTTACTGTTGCGGCCCTACTGTCTACGGTCCGGCTCATATCGGCAACTTTCGCACTTACGTGATTCAGGATGTTTTCCGCCGCGTACTCGAACTCGGAGGGGTGCCGACCACCCACATCCGCAACCTGACAGATGTCGATGACAAAACGATCCGCGATTCTCAAAAGGTCAACATGAGTCTCAGGGATTTTACCGATGGGTGGACTTCCCGATTTCATGCGGACTGCGAAGCTCTCAACTGCCTTGCCCCCCATATCGAGCCTTCCGCCGTAGGTCATATCCCGGAGCAGATTCACATGGTCGAAGCTCTGATTGAGAAAGGTCATGCCTACGCATCAGAGGATGGCTCGGTCTATTTCAAGATTTCATCCTATCCCGATTACGGAAAACTTTCACACCTTGATACCCGGGAGCTTGATCTCGGCAAAACAGCCAGCACAAGATCCAACGCCGACGAATATGAAAAGGATTCCATCGCCGATTTCGTCATTTGGAAGTCGAGAAGAGCTGAAGATGGAGAGAATTATTGGAGTTCTCCCTGGGGAGAAGGCCGCCCCGGCTGGCATCTCGAATGCTCGGCGATGATCAACAAGTATTTCGGTGCGGATTTCGATCTTCATTCCGGTGGCGTCGACCTGATCTTCCCCCACCACGAAAATGAAATCGCCCAATCGCGATGCGCCTGCGGGGGGCACTTCTCTCGCAACTGGTTTCACATTACGCATTTGCTGGTGGATGGAGGCAAAATGTCGAAATCTCTCGGCAATATGTATACGCTGGCAGATCTCGAAAAAATAGGACACACTCCCGAAACAGTTCGCTACGTCCTGGCTGGAGGCTATTACCGCCGCCCGCTGAACTTCACGCTCGATTCGCTCAACGACGCCAAGGCGGCTCTCGCCCGGCTGACAAAATTTGATGCGCAGTTAGAAGCCGCATCAGGCAAGCAAGCAATCCCCAGTCATGATGAATATTGCGCCAAGCTCCCCGAACTCGGGGAATTCGCCGCCGCATGGGCAAGCCTGAACGATGACCTCAACACGCCGGAAGCGCTCGGGCATGTTTTCAGTGCGATCAAGCACATCACCCCTTCTGCGTTAGCTCCCAAGCAAGCAGATCAAATTCGTCAAAGCTTCCGCTTCATCATGAATGCCTTCGGTTTCACGCTCGCCGTCGCAGAAGAAGAGGCAGCCGAAATCCCTCAGGAAATTCAGGATCTCGCGCAACAACGCTGGCAGGCAAAACAGGAAAAAAGCTGGGCTCTCGCTGACGAACTTCGCCAATCGCTCACCTCCGCCGGGTGGACGATCAAAGACAAGAAGGATGGCTACGACATCGTCAAGTCCTAACGCATCCCTTCTTTCTCTTTTGACTTGCGCTTCCTCCTGAGGCAAACTCCTTTCAGAAAACAGCTCTCATGAGTATTCTCGACCGCTACATCAGCCGCCAAATTATAGGTGTCACCATTCTGGGCGTTGCGGTCTTGAGTACACTTCTTCTTCTGGGCAACCTGTTCAAGGAACTCAGATCCCTGCTCATCGACAACGGGGCTCCGCCAAGCATCGTCGTCGAATTCATTTTTCAGGTTATTCCTTTCTCCTTGATGTTTTCCATCCCCTGGGGATTCCTGACCGCCGTTCTCCTCGTGTACGGAAGGCTTGCCTCCGATAATGAACTCACCTCGATGCGCATGGCCGGCATGAGCCTCATGCGCCTCAGTATGCCGCCCCTCGCCATCGCCGTCGTTCTTTCCGGCTTCTGCTACTGGGTTAATTGCGACATAGCTCCGCAGGCAAAACAAGCCATTTCCGACATTATTCGCCGCGCCGCTACTATCGACCCCGAAGGATTGCTCCGCGAAGGTCAGGCTATTACCAAATTCGATGATCAGGAAATTTACATCGATAAAAAAGTCGATAAAACGATTCATGGGATGCACATTTACCAGAAAGCCACGGGCAATTCTGCCGCCATGACGCTCCACGCATCCAAGGTCGACGTCAACTTTGACAAAGAAGAAAAAGTTCTTCATTTCGTTCTTTACGACACATTTACAGAAATTGATGAAGGCAAAGGAAAAACACAGCTCATGCTCGTCGACCAAATGCCATGGAGAGTCAGCCTGAATAATTCTTCAGATCGCCGCAAGCGAGCAAACCGATTCACCAACGACGAAATCCGCGCGCTTCTTGCCGCCCCGGATTCTTTCAAGGGCAACGTCAAAACACAGCGGGAATTCGAAACGGAAATCCCGCGCCGCGCATCCTTCTCCGTCGCTTGCATCGCCTTTGCCCTCATGGGAGTTCCTCTCGCCATCAGCGCGAGGAGAAAGGATACTTCGTCAGGCTTTGCTCTGGGCATTTTGATTGCCGCGCTCTACTTCGTCGCTCTCGTCTTCGCCGACCTATCTCGCAAAAGCGACGGGCTGCTCCCTTATATCCTTCTCTGGCTTCCAAACGTCATCAGTCTCGTTGTAGCCTACTTCCTCCACAAACGCGCCCGCATGGTAGGCTAAGAGCTTAGCTCTCTTGCTTCATTTCATGAGGGCAATAAAAAACCCTCGCAAGCGAGGGTCTATCTCCAAATGGTAGGCATGCCAGGACTCGAACCTGAAATAACGGTGCCAGAAACCGTTGTGTTGCCAATTACACCACATGCCTGTGATTCGGCTGGAAATTGAGTAGCATAGATGTACTACCCGGTAAAGTGAAATCTGATATTTCCTCCGGAAAAACCATTCTCTTCCGAAATGAATACCCAGCGCCTCAACTCATACGCTTGAAGGAACCCTTCCTCTTATGTGTGAGATTCATAAAAGGAAAATCTTCGAGTCGCAGATTATAAGATTTGACTTGAAGACTGGAAAACACCCTCCCGAACCCCGCTATTTCTAAATTATAGCGGGTTCTTTGCTCTTTCACTATGATTCTCTCATGCTCGTCGGCGGCGGGCAAAAAACGCTGCCAGACTCACCAATCCCAAAGCAGCAGTTGTCGGCTCCGGAATAGTCTCTGTCGTATGCAGATTGATCGTCATCTTCGGAAGATACTGGCCTTCCCAGTGATTCAGATCAGTCGTATATGTTCCGCAACCACTTGGAAGATTCGATCCCGACTGAAGTACGGAGAGACCGACTCTTTGGCTTAGCTTGTCATTATTCCAATCCCAGGTTTCCACAGTCGTGCCTGATTTGACGAAAAGCACCTGAATAGTCTGGCTGGAGTCCAAAATTATATCAGTATCGAAGGTAAACTTCATTTCCTTGTTGGCTCCCGTCGATGTGTTGGTATTGGAGGAAACCGAAATGAGCTGTCCGGCAGAACCGTCTGCGGAGAACACGCAAAGGGCAATCTTGAACTCTCCCTGGTAGTGAGAAATTGAGGACGCCCGGGTATAAAGACTCAGACTATCGAGAGTAAAAGTTTCAGGCAAGTTCGTGACAGCTGCACCATTCGATGTTGTTTGGGCATTGTTCAGATCATTGAACGAAAAGGTGAACCCCAAATAGTTTCCATTCCCTGCAGGTTTATTGGATCCGTTCAAATTTTGGGATGGATTAACAGTTTGGTAATCAGTAGTCACTGTTGTTGCCGACTGAGCAGTCATTGCTGAGAGAAATACCCCAGAAAGACCCAAAATAAATATTAAGAGATAGCATTTCATATCAAACGAAAATTATCGGATTAATAATCTGCTGTCAATCTGTTTTCAAAAAAATTGGCTCATGAGTCAGAGTACCATAGAAAAATGGATGGATAAGGAAAAGCTATTGGTTTCCTCAAAATATACTGCGGGATTGCCATGCGCCACGAGAAATGAAATTCATAATTCATTATTTGTCAGTAGATAAAGTCATTAAATATCGGATTATTAATCCGCTATCATCACCTTCTTTACAAACCGCCTTGACATTCCTACAGACCTGGTGGCAGCACTCTACAAACAATGCTGAAAATCGAACTCTTCTCCAAATTGATCAAGCAGAACCTGCACATCAAACACTTTTACGGGGACGAGTACCAATGCCGTAAAAACTCAGATATGGATCGCGATAGCCACCTACCTCATGGTCTCCATCATCCACAAAGAGCACGAATTACCCGGTGATTTGCACAGGAAATTACAGATACCAAGCGTTTATCCCTTTGAAAAGATTACTCTCTATGAGCTACTTACGAAAACGCCTCCAGAAGCCGAAAATTGCCATGAAATTTAGCAGCTGATATTCAATGACTTATAACAGGATGCTAGTGTCCCATTTCCCGAAAGATGGAAATGCGGGGTTTCCACAGTTATTTGCCGCAATTCCGTCAATTTCTACCAACCAACCGGGGCGGCAAACAGGAGCGCATAGATAAATGCGGGGAACATGTGCCATCGGAGAATTTGCAAGCACTTCCTCCACAAGAGGAGCATCCGCAACATCTCTCAAATACACACAAGCCGTTTTTAAATCTTGGATCGTTCCGTCACCGCTCTTCATCAATTCATCGATATTAAGCAGAATTCTTCTCGTCTGAGCAGAAACATCACCAGGATGCACAATGTCGCCATACTCATCAATACTCGCCGTACCGGAAATGAAATAGAGAGATCCATCACCAAAGCAAATCCTCGTCCCCCGTTCAAATGCGACTCCATAAATATATGTGGGAGAAAGAAATGATGGCGCATTGAGATAGCTAACCTGCTCTCTCTCCGCCCCCCAAAGTGCAAACGAATCCATCCCCACGATACGAGTAGTATCTTCCATTTTCCCATCAATTCCCGTACTGGAAATATAGTGCGTATCAGAAGTCAACCCATGCGAAGCAAACCACTCATTTCTTCCAACAACCAATCCCTGGTAATTATTATCTACATCCCGGCAATAAATCCATGTCCTGTGGAGATCGCATTCCACAGATGCTCCTTGAGCTTCCAGCAGGGATGAAACACGCTTCCATTCCTCATCCATTTGGGCATGACTTCCCGAGCAGGAAAGATGGCGAGCCGAAGCGAAGAGCAGAGTATAAACCCCTCTCTTCACTTGGAGTGAGTCCATCTCCCCATCATCCGTAATGATTTCACCTTCAGTATCCGGCAAGCTCCATGCTTCCAGAGCCACCCTTGACCCATTTGCCGAAGCTTGACCAACGATAGAAATAAAGGTTTTTCTTTCGCCGAGAATCTCCCTGATAATACATCCCTGATGGGCTATATCGCTCACGTGAAACCGCAACAGAATTTCATCTCCGCGAGTTCCCGCTGTTGCCTCATATTCTGCCATCAGAGAAAGAAATTCTTCCTTAAAATCCTTTCCCTTGCGGGAGGACATAGCAGTAAATGTTCCGAAAGAAGAATGCGCTTTCATCAATTATTTTTCTGATTAGAGAGAACGTACATATTCGGCAAGATCATCAATTTGCTCTATCGATAAATGAGATGTCTTTCCCCTCTTGCCATCTTTGTTATGAAGGCGAATCGCCTCATGAATCGTCTTTGCCCGCCCGTCGTGCATGTAAGGTCCCGTTCTCCATACTTCAACAAGAGAGGGGATGAGAATTTTCCTGCCTTCATCAAGTCCTGTAGCTGTACCCACATCCACAAGCTGTTTTGTGGTAAACCATGGATGGGGGTGGCAGGTCGCACATCCCGATTCCTTGAAAATAATTTTCCCACGTTGCGCTGATTCGCTCAAACTGCCTCTCTCAATTCCAGGAGCATGACATTGGGCGCAGGAAGCATCTTTCGTCTTTGGGCTTTCGGGAATCGAGGCAACAAGAGCAGAACTTGGCACCTCCTTCATCTCTCTCAAATATTCGTTAACGCAAACAAGAACATCTTCATTAACATCGACAAATTGAATGTGATGGAATCCGGCATTAACGGCAACTTCCGCATTTTTGCGAACACCCAAACTCATTACTGGGCTTGTCCTGTGTGAGAGAAACATGGTTCGCGTGTTTTTGGGATTCCCCATGCCATCGTTCAGCAAGTCCCAATTCAATCCATCAACGCGAGAATCAGGGTGGCAGCTCACACAACTCTGCCAGCCTTGAAAACATAACACGGCATCATTGAAGTACCTTTCTCCCAATCTCTGTTTCGAGGAAGAAACCCCTTGCCCATAATTCCACGAAGTCGATTCCTTCTTGCCTTCCAGAGAAACTTTTGACACGGAATCGGAAAAATACCCACCAACAAAAATATCTCCATCAATAACAGCCAGAGATCTGGGCCCATTGAGGGAAAGAGGCACTCTTGTCCTGACTCCCTCAAGATAACTAAGCTTTCCAGAGATGCGATCGGCTTTCTTATCCGCTTTTATTTTATCCATCAGTCGGGGAAAATCGATGACACTCAGTTCATGCAACCCTGCATGCGCAACGACCAGTTTATTCCCATCTCCGGAAAATTCAATCGCCCAGGGATTTGCTGCTCCTCTATCCGCATCATCCAGCAAAACGGTATGGAACTGTTCGGGATTCTGCGTATCTACAATAGTAATGGCATTCGTATTCATCCACCCTCGGTCAATCTGGGTGGTCGGGACTTGATACCGGCTGACTAAATGAGTCATGGCAAGAAAACGGCCATCTGGACTCATGGTGATGCCACGCAGACTCTGCGTCCCGTTGATCAGAGGAATATGTTTCACTTCTCCCCCTTGAATCCGAGTGAGCGCTGCCGCCGTATAATCTCCATTGGAAGCGCCATCGGGAAGAAGATTAATCGCCCATATTGTTTTCCCATCCGAGGAAATGGACAAGCCAACAGGTTCGCGAGCCGCACTCCAGGAATTTAACTTTTTCCCTGTCGTCACATCATATTCGGCGATTTCATTACTGAAACGATTGGCAGCAAACACGCTATTGCCTCTCTTAACGGGGCTCATCGGCGTATGACCTGCTGCAATACTCCTCTGATGCTTTCCTGTCTTCCAGTTGACCACATCAATCATTCCGGAAGAGCCACCAACGGCAACATAAGCAATATCTTCATCTACACAAACTCCATTGGGGTTCGAAGTAAGAACAATAGATCTCTGAACATCACCTGTCTTCCCATCAATGACTTTAAGGCTTTTGCGCCCATGGCACGCCATGAGCACATTCCCCTCCGCTGACGCCATAGCAACAGGAGCAACGATAGCCGATTCATCTTCTTTCGGCGTGGATGGATAAAAGCCGATACAAAGCGCTCCTACCAAAACAACCGAGCATATAGCATACCTCCATTTCATGACATCAAGTTCTCGAATCAGTCTTCAACAACAACGCGGAATCCTACATTGTACACAGACCTCCAGCCTGGATACACCCATCTCCATGACGACGTAGAGCGTTTTGGCCTTTCGCGCCATGAACCACCGCGAATAACCCGATTATCAGAACCATCATCCGTAGCATTGCGACCATCATCATCCCGGTAGGGATATTTCCTACTTTTCGATTGAGTCCATTCCGCCACATTCCCGATCATATCGTAAAGATGGAAAGCATTTGGCGTGTAAGTAGCCACAGGAGCAAGATGCAGAACCTTGTCGTTGAACTTCTCATCGCGGGGAACGAAATCCCAATATCTGTTAGGATTTTTCATCGGTTGCGGATCAACCCCCGTCACAGCCAGCTCCCGAAGCGTCACATCGCCCAAATTGGCATACTGTGAAAAATCGGCATCTTTTTCACCAAAGAAGAAAGGAGATCCCTTCCCTCCTCTAGCGGCGAATTCCCACTGAGCTTCCGTCGGCAAGGATACTTTCTTCCCTGTCTTCTTCGAAAGCCATTGGCAGAACTCTTCCGCCTTTTTCCATGAAACGCGAATAACGGGGAACGAGGGGTTATTCATATCGTATCCGGGGCGCACCTGATCCTTTTAGTGCATAGCATACCATCCATTTTTATAAGAAGGATCGAATTGGCGGAATGGTGCCAGAGTCACCGCCGTCTCTCCCATCCAGTAG
>F157a_European_Toad__coassemble_77_pt1 | contig 15828 bp, 11 predicted proteins | sample F157a_European_Toad__metabat2_high_PE_005 | metagenome-assembled genome bin F157a_European_Toad
AAAGAACCCCGGCGCACCCAACCCCGACAACACCGCCGCCCGGATTTCCTTCTGGGAAGAAATCCTTTCCTGACATCTCGCCTTTTTATTCCAAATCCCTGCCCGGTATTGCACGGTCAGGGATTTGACTTTTTTAACAATCTACCCTTTTTCACATGCTCAAACCAATTCTTCTCTCCTGCCTGAAAAGCTACGACAGGAAAACCTTTTTAGCCGACCTTTTCGCCGGGCTAACCGTCGGGGTCGTCGCCCTGCCTCTCGCTATGGCGTTTTCCATCGCTTGCGGAATGGGTCCTGAAAAGGGGCTTGTGACGGCAGTAGTCGCCGGGTTCCTTATTTCCCTGCTCAGCGGAAGTAAATACCAAATCGGGGGACCTACGGGTGCATTCGTCATCATCATTTCCGGTATTCTGACCCAATTCGGCATGGATGGATTGCTCATCTGCACACTCATGGCGGGTGTCTTTCTCGTTATCATGGGCATCTGCCGGATGGGTGCGCTCATTCGATTCATTCCCTTCCCTGTGACGACCGGATTCACTTCGGGGATTGCCGTCGTCATCTTTTCCACTCAGATCAAGGATATGCTGGGGCTTAGCATTTCAGGGGAAATTCCTGCCGAATTCATCCCAAAATGGTCTTGTTATCTCTCCCATCTGGCAACGATCAACTGGGCGGCAGTCGCCTTGAGCGTGGGAACGGTTGTCTCCATTCTCCTCTTCAAAAAGCTGAATCCCCGCCTGCCCTTCATGCTGATGGGCATGCTTGCCATGACGGCAATAGCCGTCATTTTCAATCTTCCCGTTGAAACCATTGGCGACCGCTTCAAGGAGCTGCCTACTTCCCTTCCCATGCCGAGTTTCCCCTCCTTCGATTTTTCAAAGGTGCATGATCTGATGATCCCGGCATTCACCATCGCCCTGCTCGCTGCGATCGAATCCCTCCTAAGTGCGTCTGTAGCAGATGGGATGACAAGCAGCAGGCACAAGCCCAATGCCGAATTGGTCGCCCAAGGTATCGGCAATATCGGATCAGCCCTCTTCATGGGAATTCCGGCAACAGGAGCCATAGCCCGCACCGCCACCAATGTGAAAGCGGGAGGCAAGACGCCTATCGCTGGCATTATTCACGCGCTTGTTCTTCTCGCCATTCTGCTCGCCTTTTCGCAGTACGCCCGCATGATTCCATTCTGCGTTCTCTCCGGTATTCTGGCAATCGTCTGCTACAACATGAGCGAAATCCACATGTTCACCCGCTTGGCGAAAGGTCCTCGCCCTGATGCGCTCGTACTTCTGTTGACCTTTGGTCTGACCGTTTTCATTGATCTCATTATCGCTGTTGAAGTTGGAGTCGTACTCGCCGCCCTTCTCTTCATGGGGCGCATGGCGCAGATCAGCAACGTCTGCGCTATTACTGGAAAACTCCCCTCCTTCGAAGATGATCCGGAAGACGATTCCCGCTCCATTCAGGGCAAGGAAATTCCAGACCAAGTAGAAATCTTCGATATCCAAGGCCCCTTCTTTTTCGGGGCGGTGGATGCATTTAAAGAGCAGGTCATTAACTCTCTTGATCACGATATCAAGATCGTCATTCTCCGTATGAGGCTTGTTCCCGCTCTTGATGCGACGGGGCTGCACGTCTTGACCGATTTCTTCTATCAATCACGGGAAAAGGGCATCAAGCTCCTTCTATGCGGAGTTCAGACCCAACCTCTCAACATTATCCGCCACGCTCCATTTTACCACGACCTCAAGAAATACAATATCTGCCCTGGCATTGATGCCGCGCTGGAACGGGCGAGGATACTTTTAGTAAACAAAAAATCCCACGTTTGACGTGGGATTGAGAGAGGATTAACCACGCTTGGGCTTATCTCAGCCCCATCAGCTCGAGCTCCGCGTTGTTTTGCGTCTTCGAGATATTTTTCAGGAGGGCTTCCAATGCCTCCCATCCCGGCATAGCGGCAAGCTGGCGGCGAAGTTGAAGGATCTTCTGGTATTCCTTCTCATCATAGAGTCTATCGTCATTTCGCGTACCGCTCTGGGCAAAGCTGATCGCTGGGTATATTCGGCGTTCGGCAAGTTCGCGATCAAGGCGAATTTCGAGATTGCCCGTCCCCTTGAATTCTTCAAAAATGACTTCATCCATGCGTGATTCCGTATCTACCAAACAAGTCGCGATGATCGTCAGGCTTCCGCCCTCTTCAACATTGCGGGCTGAACCAAAGAATTTACGCGGCTTTTCAAGAGCGTTTGAGCCAAGACCGCCGGACATGATGCGTCCGCCGCTCTGGTTGGCATTGTGTCCTCTGGAAAGGCGGGTCAGCGAATCGAGAAGGATAACGACATCCCTCCCCTGCTCGACGAGCCTCTTGGCACGCTCAATGACCAAATCGGAGACTTGAGCGTGGCGGCGGGAAGGTTCATCAAAGGTCGATGCAAAAACGGGAGCATCGACGGTTTCTTCAAAATCGGAAACTTCCTCGGGGCGTTCATCCAACAAAAGGACGATTAATTCGACATCCTTGTAATTGGCTCGCAAGGATTTTGCGATCATTTTAAGGAGAATCGTCTTGCCGCCTCTGGGTGGGGCGACGATGAGTCCACGCTGACCCTTGCCAAATGGCGTCATCAGGTCAATAACTCGAGTCGAAGCATACCCTAGCTCCTTATTTTCGAGAATAAGCCTTTCCTGGGGAAACAAAGGGGTCAGTTTTTCAAATTCGATGCCAGCATAGAATTCATCGACGGGTTTTCCCTCGACCTCCAAAATACCGCCTGAAGATAAATATTTATCATGGGGGCGAAGGGGGCGAAGCTTCACCTTGACCAGATGCCCAACCCGCAACTTGTATTTGCGGATCAAGTCGCCCGCAAGGTAAATGTCATCAGGAGATGTTTTGAAGCTTTTGACCGGATCGCGAAGCATTGCGTAGTTATCCTTCGCCTGCTCCATCACGCCGGATACGACGAGTTCATGCCCCTGCCTCAAGAGCCATTTGCCCAACTCGAACACCAGCTGGGATTTTGTGAGAGTTCCCATATTGCGAATCCTTCCGGATTCAGCCATCGACTGCAGCTCACTCAAGGGTTTTTCTCTCAATTCATTAACATCGTAAGTCTCCCGAACGAATTGATGTTTTTCTCCATCGGATTCTCGATCTTCTCTGGGCTTGAGGGATTGCCCCTGCTCTTGTTTGGGGCAGGAAGGAAGCGGAGAAGGAGAAATTTCCTGCTCGTCAACGGATGGTTCTTTTAACTCGTCGTTCATGAAAAAATATCGGTAAAATCGGTTGGCTTGCGAGAGCAGCATTCGTTCAGAGCCTTCATTCCAGATCATGAAGTCTGCTCGGCGCATCTTTTCGGAAATAGGAAGTTGAGCCGCTAGAATCGAATCAATCAAACCCTTTTCAAAGCCATTGCGGCAGGCAAGCCTGGTTTCCTGAGTCTGCCTGGAAACAGCAACGACACAGACAGCATCCTGACCATAGTCCACCGTCCCTTCATAAAACAGGGGAACATCGGCTATAAACCCTCGCAGAGCCTGATTCTGCCGTGCTTCTGCAATTTTCGCAAGACATTCTTTCTGCAAAAGGGGATGAATCAAGGTCTCCAAGACTTTCCGCTGACAGGGGGAGCCAAATACCAGTTCACGAAGCTTGGCTCGGTTGGCAGTCCTATTCGGGAGAAGCATGCCCTTTCCAAACGCTTCGGCAAGGGTTTCGCCGAAAACGGGAGAGTTCAACAATTTTGAGACTTCCGCATCGCAATCGAATACACGGATTCCCTCCACCCCCATCTCTACGAGGAAGTTGAGGAAGCTCGTCTTCCCGCAAGCGATTCCACCCGTCAATACCAGAATTTTCATACCTTGTTGGTCTAGCAGATCATCTGCAATGAAAAACGGACACGGGAGAAATTCCCGTGTCCGCTCTTTTATTCATGAAGCTATCAGATTAGGGCTTCGGAGGCAACAATCCGCCATCTGCCGGGGAAATAGCTGCTTCGGAGTCATCTACCAATCCTGTAGAGAGACTCTTTCCGCGCACGGGCTGACCCGTAGCGTCAATAATCTGCCCTGTCACGAAGATCATCAGATTCTTCTTGAGGTGGTTTTCAGAGTTGCCACGGAAGAAGCGTCCAACGAAAGGAAGATCCCCAAAGACAGGAACCTTGTCTTCCACTTTCTGCACGGTTTCCGTGATCAATCCACCGATACCGACCGTATGACCGTCATAGATATAGAGTTTTGAGGTGACACGACGTGCCGAGAAGATCGGCATTTCAATGCGGTTTTCGGTCAAGGTTATCGAAACCGGCTTGCCATCACTACCTACACCCGTCGACTGAATCGGACTACCATAGTTGACGAATCCTTCGAATTCGACGATTTCAGGAGCAAAATCCAAGTCAATGACATAATCGTTTTCAGCAACGTTCGGAGTCACGCGGAGGGTCACGCCAATCGGCTTCATCGTCCACCCCTGAGGAGTGGCTGGAGTCACCGGGAAGGAGTTCACTCTAGCCTGTTGCTGGTTCCCAGTACCACCGAGCAATCCATCAAACAAACCACCGCCTCCATAATACCCACCGGAGTCATTGTTTCCAACGGAAGTGGGCAACTGGGGAGGATCATATTCTGCCGGATAGATAAATTCGCGAATGACTTCAATCTTGGCTTCTTCGCCAGGACGAGCCATAATGCTAGGAGCAGTCAATACATCCGTACCCTTCTTCTGACTCAAGCCGCGCATCAACATCTGAAAGGCGCCTTCATCGTAGACACCAGTCATGGAAAGAATGCCGGGAGCAGGAGTTTTTGCAGTCGCATCAACACGATTAGAGCTGGTAAGCAGGTTATCCAGTGAGTTGTTGTTAATGGCATTGGAACCAGAGCGAACACCGCCTGAAACAAGACCATTCATAAGATCCTGGTTGTTGTTGATTGGCCAATTGCTGGTGTTGCCAGGACTGGAAACAAAGTCTCCAGGGTTCTTGTTTGTACCATTGGAAGTACCACCGCCAAGGAAGGATTCACGATTGCCAGACACGGAGAACGGAGTGACTACCCAGTCAAAGCTGAGTTCATCGGTATTATCCTGAGTAATTTCAACGAATTTCGTCGAAATCTTAACCTGCATGTTCTTGGACTTCATGTTTTCGATCAATTGTTCAATTGTATCGAGCATAGAAGTCGTGTTGCGAACAAGAAGTGTCGAGTTTCCGGCGATATAGTTGGCCGAAGCTCCAGCCGGAAAATCAATCCCCATGTCCTTAAGCAAAACATTAACTGGTCTGCGCACCGCAACTCTGGAACCACCGCTAGAGGAGGTGTCAGCAAAGGGATCCATATCGGCCCCACCTCCGTCACTTGATGCAGACGAGGTCAAGGCAGAAATGAAATTCGGGGGAACATTAAATGTCTTGGAAAACAAATCGGCATCATTACCACCAGCGGGAAGAATAGCCACGGCGTAGTCTTCCACCTTGTAGCGGAGACCCGCATTCTGGCAGATGAATTTTAAAACTTCGAGCATCGGTACGTTGCGCAATTTAAGCTGTCCAATGTGCTTTTTGCGAATATCCACCGTTGGAGCGGAAGGAGCAATAGCAGAAGCCCCCGCACCTTCTTCCGTGCCTTCTTCGAGAGAAATATCAAGCGAAGCTTCTGCTACAGGCGCGACAGAACCGCCAACCTGAGCGTCGTTGATGACGAAGTTGATTCCGCGTTCACCATTCGGGTTAGGATTCGTATCATGTTGCTGGGAACGGTTTCTCAAGAACTCAATCGCATCTTCAACGGTCGTGTCTTCAAAGTCGACGACAGGAAGAATGATGGATTTCAACTGGGAAAGGTTGGCTGTAGCACCGTAAGGATTGTCGATCGGGCGCAGGATGCCACCTTCCGGAGAATCGGGCATATCCATCGGAACGGGAGTTTCCCACGCTTTATCAACTTCGGTCAAAGCTCCAGCGCGAGTTTGAACATAAGCAGCATTGTAGTACATGCTGCGGCGACGGTCTACCGTTTCCATACCACGACGGGCGGCGACGTTATACTTGTCGATGCGCAATACCTTCTGGAATTCACCATGAGCGGAGTCGTATTCGCCGAGGTTGTAATATCCGTAAGCCATGTGAAGGAGTCTGTTCACCTCTTCAACATTTTTCACATAAGCAGGGGTCTTGGCAGGATTCGTACGAATAGGATCATTCATGTAGTCCAACTCTTGCTGAGCAAGCTTGCTATCAGGCTTGATCTTCAAAGCATCCATCAAAAGCTGACGAGCTTCGTCATAACGCCCTACCTTCACATATTCCTTGGCTGTTCCTACGCTCGCATCAGCAATGCTGTCGACAATGAATGCGCGGCGTGAATCAGTCACGGGAGCCTTGGGAAGGATGTCAAGAGCACGCTTGTATTCCTGAAGGGATTCTTCGTACTTCTTTTCACGGTACAGTTGGCGTCCCTTTTCGACGGCATTCATAGCTTCCTGCGTGAGTTCATCACGACGAGCCATGGCACGGAGGGTAATGTCAGACATGGGAACGGTATAATAACCGCTTTGATTCTGATTAAAGGCCGATGTTCCAATTGCGCTGGATGCGCCGACTGCTCCATTCTCGCCATCCATAGGATAAGGCGTATAGGGAGTAGCGATTGAATGTTGATCGCCAGCCTGAGCAAAGGGGCATGCGGCAGCAATCGCCATGATCGCGACTATGCTACGCTTAGACTGTTTGAGAGGTGATTGATCCATAGTTAGATTACTCTTTTTGCAGATTTTTTCGATTTGTGAAGCTTTTTTTAACGAAAGCATCAATTTATTTTATTGCTTTTTAATATTCCATCGTGCTGATTGCCCTGATCCGGCCTGCTTAATAGCCGCCGCACCAGATTGAACATCAATAGATTCTAATACATACTCGGACTGATCATCGCCAGGAATTTTGAAGTTTTTACCTTCTTCGACTTTGAATGCAGTTTGAGACTTCGAACCGGCAATCACCGTAAACTCGGCTGTCCTGTCCTGAATGGTTGCAGGGAACTTCGAACCCTTGCGGATTTCATAAATGAAACCTTGCTTGGAAGGCTTCAAATCTTCAATAACAGCAACGGCTTCCGTTTCCGTGACGCCTGTACTCTTGTTTTTGAATTCCTTGTTCACCACTTCTTTCAGTCTAAATCGAGCAACATCGGTTGGTTTCTTGCCAAAGACACCATCGATTTTTACTGTTTCGCGCCATAAATCGGCTCCGCCAACCGTCGTGGCTTTAAACCCGAAATCTGGAGCAATATCCTGACTGAAAACTATACGGTAGCCTTTTACGCTGATATCTGTAAGAGCGAGCTTTTTAATGAGCGAGGGATGGTTTGAAGCATCATTCGGCTTCGTTTTTGCCTCATATTCCTCAATATTGGAAAATCCATCACCATCAGAGTCTCTGGATGCGGCGTCGGAAAACTTGAAGTCATCCGAAAGTCTGTGTTCCATGAACCAAAGGTTGGGTATGGGGGAGTGTACAGGAGCTGCCTGATCCGCATAAATGTCGATAGGAATGGCGCCTCCCTTTTTCACCCAAAGTTCCGGCGCGACAAATATGTCAAAATAGTGCGCACCCACTTTTGGGCGAGCAATCTGGTGGTCTGCCGATAAGTGCATCATGAGCAAGTCTGCCTTATCCAGACCAGGAAGTGATATTTCCTTCGATTTGACACTCTCACCGAGGGCATAGCGTTCTTCCATGCCCATGTAGGTCATGACACCCACACCGACCCCGACAAGGCCAAACACTCCTCCTGCAAGGAGGAACACTTTATCATAATTTTCTTTGAAAGACATATAATCCTAATGTGTAAAAATTATTCGGATTTCGGAGCCGCTTCCTGAGTTTTCAGGAAGAAAACGAGATTGGCGGCAATGCGAACTTGTACCTTCTCGCTTCCGATGAGAGGCTTGAGTATCTCCTCTGCCACAACAGGGTCTTTATCCTTCTTCTCATCTACCTTGGTTTCAAGTGCGAGCCCGATTGACTGCAAGGGTGAAGAGGCGACTACCGCCTTGGGAGCAGCGACTACTGGCAAGGCTTGCTTTTCATTCTTTACCCTGATCGCATTCACGGTGAAGAAATATTTATCCGATGAAGTTAGAGCATTCAGGAGGGATGCGACCGATTGCCTGTCACCAGTAAAGGCAACTTCAAAGGGCATCATGATGTAATGCTGCCCTGTTTTCTTAGCATTTCGCACTCCCGATTTATCCCCGGATTTAGCTGTGTCGATTTTTTCAACTTCCAATGGAGCCCGGTAAATAGAAGAAATGGTCGTGGCACCACTTTTTGCCAATTCTGAAAGGAAATATTCAATTCCCAATTTCTCGAACGAAAGAAGGGGCGCTGCCTTGGCATGAGGGGCAGATGCCCGGTAAGCATCAAAGCCCATCCACGAGGCTTCATTTTTGACGACGACATTCTTGCTCTTGCAAAGCTCAAGCCAGACATCGCGTTCCTGCTTCAAGGTATTCTGAAATGCCTGCCCGTCTTCTGCTCCCACAATACTCGCTTCCTTGAACGGAGCAAAGAAGGCAGAGACTTCCTGCATGTTATTCTCATACTCCTTGAGCTGTACCTTGAGATCCTTCAACACATCGGCAGTTGGAGGCATCTCTTCGCCGGCGTGCGTTCCCATTGTGTCATTTGCCGACTGAATGGATTCATGGATACCGCTTTCTTCCAGCGAGGCATAAATGCCAGCCCCGGCAAGACCTGCAAAGATGATGAATCCTATGCCTCCGGCAAGCATGGAGCGTTTATTTTCCTTTAACCAAGTACTCATGTTTTTTTATCGGTTATTTGCTTGTTGCGCATCGGCCTGTTCCTTTTCCACAGGCAAGGGAGTTTTCAATGGTAAAATCAATGTGAAGGGTTGAGCAAATGCCTGGGCGTTTTTATTATCCAGAGCAACAACGGACTTCGTTTCACCAAGAACAAGATACTGCCGGGCTTCCAAGGGAGCGCCGGATTCATCCGTAAAGGTAAAGAATACGGAATCCTTGCCAGCTTCGGCCATTCTCTTCTGCATCTCCTGAACGGTGTTGTAGCCTCCCGAATCCGTACGAACAAATCCTCTGAGGCGAATGGCGTTTACAGCCATTCCTTCCTGTTTCCTGACCTGTTGCCTGCCGCGCGCTCCTCTTGCCGGAGCGGAGGAAGCAGCCGAATCAGCAGGAGGCTCCGCCAAAGACGAGCCTCTATCGCTGAGGAAGGAATCCTTCACGAGTGAAAAGCCAGTAATACCGCTTCGGTCGGAGGAGTCAAAGTTGACGATAGGTTCAAAGTCAACAATCCAGTAAGCATTGCTCATAGCCTTGCCTATAAAAGCATTCAACACATCGGAATACCCATACCGCTCTAAAATCAGGCGAGATGAGACTTCCAATCCCTCGTCCAGACGACTTATTTCCTTTTTAACTGAAGCAATGCTATCTGCAACGGAATCAGCTTCTTCCACTTTTTCCTTAATACCAGCGTAGGCTTTTTCTGCTTGATTCAGCCCCATGAAAGAGGTGACGGCAAAAGCAGCCGCTCCAAGAATGCCAATACCCACTCCGGCAAGAACCTTCGGGTATTTTCCAGCGGCTTCACGAGCCCTTCCTACGGAAGAGGGAACAAGGTCGATCAAAATGTCCGCACGACCAACCGAATTCAATGCTGCGCCAATGATTGTTCCAAGCATGAAGGCTTCACGAGAAACTGCATTGACATCAACTTCCTTCCCGACGCCAACTTGATGCATGGGGTTGAAGAACTGAACCGGAATTCCCAGCCTTTCTTCAAGAAATTCCTTTGTATAGGGAAGAGCGGCACCGCCGCCGCAGAGGTAGGCCTTCACGGGAGCACTCCCATTCATTTGCGCCCGGTAGTGATTCGTCGTCCGCTGTACTTCAGAGGCAAGGCGAGTCATGGCATTACGGATACTTGTTGCAAGCGCTGCCTTGTTTGAGTCCATTCCTTCGGTTTGACCATTCGTCATGGATACCATCCCATTGGAAATTTTAGCTTTTTCCGCCTCATCAAAACTGGTGCTGAAATCGCGAGCAATCGCCGAAGTAATAAAGATCCCGCCAGCGGAAATGATACGGGTAAAGAAACGCCCTGATTCCGTATAAATCAAATCGGTGCTTTTTGCTCCAATATCAATGAGCATAACAGGGGCGTCTTCCTGAGGGTAGCTGTCACGATAAGCATTAAAGAGAGCGGTCAGAGAACAATCGACATTTCCAGTCACCAAACCACTTGAAAGAATTTCATCATTCAGGGAATTGAGAGAATCCGCCTTCATTGCTACAAGAACGGCTTCCTGCTCTCCCCCGGAAGAGGAAAGCAAATGGTAGTCCCATACGACTTCGTCAATGGGGAAGGGAACATGCTGTTGCGCCTCAAATTTCAGGAGTTGGGCGACATCTGCATTCTCGATAGGAGGCAATTTGACAAACCTGATGAAAACTGATTGCCCGGATACAGCGTAATTAACGGAACTTCCTTTGACTTTCAGTTCATTTACGAGCTCGGAGATGGCATTGCTGACCATGCTAAACCGTGCGGATTCCTGGGCGGGATCAAGCGCAATGATGCAATTGGCATAACGATTGAGAACCAATCCGTTTTTTCCCGTCTTCGTAAAGACCCCCATGGTGACCCTCTGAGAACCTACATTGAGTGCAACTATTTGCCGTGAATCTGACATACTATTTCGGAGTAAATGCTTGTTGGAATCGTCTCAAAATTATTTGACCGCTGGTCTATCCCCATCAGACTCACCCTTGGAAGATGATGTAGAAGAGGAAGGAGAGGGAGAAGTCTGCTTCTTGACGTCGTTGATTTCCGGGTAGCGATCATACCAGAAAATGGAGAATGGCGTTTCATCCTTGTTAAGCAAGGGATAACTATTTGTCGGCACAATCATACTACTTGAGGAATTCCACCAACCCGGCTTACCAGAGCTCGAATCCATGGCGACAACCTTCCCATTGTAGGAAACTTCAACCCCCAATCGCTCAAAGCTGCCCGGCCCGACCGTATCACTTTTCGTCAAACGCTTGACCGACGAGGGAGACATAAACGCACAAACGTATACCTTTTCGTCCACGGGAATATTGACGTATCTAATCTCTTTCTTCATCAGAAGGTAGCCACGAGGACCTTCGGGGTTCTTCGCCGTCGCATAAAACGTCACGGTCATATTGTCAAGATACCCGGTCTTGGGAGGAGGCGCAGCCTGAACCTTCATTTCGGCTTCGATATAAGCCCATTTTTTGGGCTTGAACCTTTTTTCGGCAGCTCCTGTTGAAAGGGTCGGCGTATCAATTGCTTCAACCTTCCCCAATTTCAGACTAACCTTGACTTGCGTATTAGGCGCCTCTGCCACCACTTTCTGAGAAAACAGGGAAAACATGGTCGCAACAACAGCGAGTAAAATAAGAGGAGACTTCATCATGGGATTTGATTCTTTGTACTAATACACGAACCACCCCCTCATGGCTAGTCAAAAGCTCCAAAAAATTATCTCACCTCGCGCCATGTGAACAATCATGACGTTGATGCGCTTGATTCTTGACCAATCGCCAGACGAATCCCATCTTCTTCTCATGCACTCCGATGTTGATTTATTGAGAACCCTTTCCGAAGCTCATGGCATATCAGGTCATGAAAGCGACGTCAGAAAGCTGCTTGTTGCAGAAATGCCGGCTGAAGCCTCCCCTGAAACCGACGGGAACGGATCGGTTCTTTTTCGTCACGGCTCGACAGGGCCAAAAATCATGCTTGCCTCGCACATGGATGAAATCGGTTTTCTCGTCCAGCAAATCACCGACTCAGGATTCCTCAAAGTCGTACCGATCGGAGGATGGTGGACTCATTCTCTCCCAAGCCAGCAAGTAAGTATCAAGACGAGATCAGGACGCTATATCACCGGAATCATCGGCACAACGCCTCCTCACCTCTTGCCTGATTCACAGAAAAACACGCTCATGAGCATCGAATCGCTTTTCATCGACGTCGGCGCGGAAAGCCGCTCCGAGGTGGAAACCGAATTGGGCATTCGCCCCGGCGATCCCGTCGCACCAAAAACCACATTCATCGAACTCGAGCACAAGGGTAAAGTAGCAGGCAAGGCTTTTGATAACCGTGCGGGACTCGCCGCAATGATCGAAGCCAGTAGAATTCTCTGCGCCGGAGAACACCCCAACATCCTGATTTCCGCCGCAACCGTGCAGGAAGAAGTCGGACTCAGGGGGGCAAAAACGATTACCTCACTTTGCCAACCTGACTGCGCTATCATTCTCGAAGCACCACCAGCAGATGATACTCCCGGTTTTCCTCCCTCCGAATCACAAGGTAAACAAGGCAACGGCGTCCAAATCCGCCTGTTTGATCCTACCGCCATCACCAATCCGGCTCTTGCAGAACTCACGGAAAAAATCGCCATCCAATCGGGCATCCCGTACCAGCTGACAGTCAGAAAAACAGGAGGAACCGATGCCGGAGCACTCCACCTTGCCGGAGCAGGCATCCCCTGTATCGTCCTGGGAATCCCAACCCGGTATATACACTCCCATAACGGGATTGCCGATCTCAACGACTACCGCGCCACGGTAAGCCTCGCGGTGGCTCTCGTCCGAGCTCTTGACACCGAAACCGTCAAATAGCTAACCCAATACCTTTGATCATCCCCATGCCCGACGCCTACATTCACGACCTAAATCCGATACTTATTCAATTTGGAGAAGCTATCGCCATTCGATGGTACGGCATCGCCTACCTTGCCGGATTTATCGCCGGATACTTTCTTTTGAAGTACCTTTCGCGTAAAAAACTATTCCCCGTCCCTGAAGAAAAAATGGGAGACTTCATCACGTGGGCAGCTGTCTTCGGAGTCATTATCGGAGGCCGTCTCGGCTACGTTCTCTTTTACATGATCCCCAATGACTGGGATAATTTCATCACTCATCCATGGGAAGCCTTCTATCTGCAACAAGGAGGAATGTCGAGCCATGGGGGAATGATCGGCATCATCCTATTTGCTATCTTTTATGCAAAGCGTCATAAATACGACTGGACTTCCATTCTCGATGGTCTCGCCATCGTTGCTCCAGTGGGTCTATTCTTCGGGCGCATCGCCAATTTCATTAACGGAGAACTCTACGGAAGAGTCGTGCATGGAGCATCCTCCTTCGGCATGAAATTCCCCGGCGAATTTAACGACAGCTTTCACTTGCGCTTCAAAACCATGTCTGCCATCAGGGAAAAACTCACTCCCGAAACACTCTCGGAAGTCAATCACCTCAACCCTATCCCTCATGCAAACGACCCTTTTTGTTCGGCATGGCTAGTCAGCCGAGTCAGAGACACTCCTGAAATCAAGAAAATCGTCGGAGACATCCTCCCGGAGAGATATCCTTCCCAGCTTTATGAAGGACTTGTCGAAGGACTCATCCTCTTCGCCATCCTCTGGGCTACACGCCTATTTTGGAAAAAAGCATGGAACGGGGTATTCTGCGGTATCTTCTGCATCGTTTACGCAATCGGTCGCATCATCGTCGAAAACTACCGGGAACCCGATGTCGGAGCAGCCCTTTGGATGGGACTCACACGAGGACAATTTCTCTCCGTTTTCCTCATCTTTATGGGCATCGGATTCTTCATTTACGCCATCCTCACAAAAAAAGAGCTTCTCGCTCTCCCCAAAGATGCGAATACGTCGACAAAATGATTCTTTCGTCGACTTGAAAAAAATCTTGCCAAATAGCACATACCCACCTATAGTGCGCTCCGCATTACAGCAATTGGGCAGGTTCCAGAGCGGCCAAATGGGGCAGACTGTAAATCTGTTGTCTTCGACTTCGCTGGTTCGAATCCAGCCCTGCCCACCAGCTGATGCACACAAAAAAGCCCGCTTCGGCGGGCTTTTTTGTTGCCTCATTGCGTTTCAGGAAAGAGCAGAAAATTTAGATGCGTCGCCCCTGCACAAAATCAAAAGGATTCCCTAAAGTCATCTACTCTTCGTATTCCGACCAAGAGCTGCTCGTTTCCCAAACACGAACGCGCTCAAGCCTTACCGAAGAGCGCACAGGCCAGTCGAAATGACCGGCGACCCCGTCCGCCAAAGCCTTTTTTGCATAAAGAAAAATCGTGCGAGCCATCGCTTCGCTGGTAGGGTCTTCCCCTTCAAAGGCAATGATACGATCCCCATAGGCTTTGCGAAACGCGGTAAAATTCGGATCTTCCGTGTTCATGCACAAGGCATGGTCAAATTGTTCGAGAAAGTCGCCCAACATCGCCTTGATGACTTTGAAATCCATCACCATGTCATTCTCATCCAGCGAATCCGCCGAAAAGACCAGTTCGACGGCACGGGTATGCCCATGAGGAAACTTGCAGTTTCCCGGGTGCTTGGACAACAAATGACCGCTCTCCAATTCGATTCGTTTGCAAATACGGTATGGCATGGTAGAAAAAGAATAAATGGTAAGTAGAAGCCTCTTTCAGGATTCAGGGAAAGGAGCAGGTACGGGAGCAGGTTTCCAATTAGAATTAGAATGAGGGTTGGGATTGGCATCGAATCCGGTTCTCTGAGGAGCGGAAGCTCCCTCATTTTTCGTACTCACGGAAGGAAGCTTTGAAGGAGGCTCAATTTCTGCGGATGAGACCGGAGCATGGAATTGGGAAACGGGAGAAGCAGAAGGAGCATTGTACATTTTCCCATTAGCAGTCTCCATTTTTTCAGCAACAGAGATCACGGATGGCTTTTCCCTTGCGCCATCCTCTTGCTGTTGACGAATTTCTTCATCCATGACGGCAATCCCCAAAGGATCTCCATAGGCAAGGCGGGTTTGGATGGACTCAGGCAGATCATCTGGGGCAAGGCGGCTAGCCCCTCCCGCATGGACAATCGAAACGTAATCATCGGTCACACGCTGAATAGTGACATCAAGATAAGTTTGCCCCGTTTTGGTCGTCATAATGCTTTCAAAATGGAGATTTCTCGCCTTCTTGCGAGTATTAGCCTTGTAGCGGGAGAAATAAGAGCGAACCTCTCCCCTAACCCCCATAATCTCTCTTTTAAGGTCTTCCACTTTTTTCAACTTCAATTGCACGCCGCCCTCCAACGAAGCGATTTGCTCAAGTTTTTGCAAGTAAAGATCATTCATTATCTGCCGCTTTTGAACTTCAAATGAAGCGATTTTTTCATTTGTATACCGCTCCTTGAGCCTCGTGTATTCCTCCATCGCATTCTCCAGAGGAGTTTTCGGCATCGTCTTCTGCTGTTGCCAATACATGTACACCATCCCGGCGACCAGAAAGACAACAAGGACGATGATAATATTGCCAAAGAGAGAAGACGTGTGAGTTTTTTCCGTCTCTTCCTCAATAATTTCCTCCTCCACAATTTCATCATCCGCCTCATCCTCGTTCGTACTTTCCTCTTCTTTACTCGCATGATGAGTCGAATGGGGTGAATTGCCCGTCTTTACCCCGGCATCTGATTCTTTTTTATCGTGAGGAGCATATTTATGCTCTTCATTTTTCCGAGCGTCTTCAATGGCAATCTCTTCTTCAAGAGCAACCATTTTTTCATGAGGGTTCTCCATAGAGGCAGAATCGTATTCATCGTTGCGAGACATAAATGAAATCGTAAAATTTTAGTTAATAGGATGCGTCTTGCTAAAATCATTAAGCTTCATGCGCATGGCATCCCGCCGCAAATTCAGAGCATCTATCAGGGAATCCAGCTCCTTGTTTTTCTGCGTCTGAATCAAGATATTCGCTT
>F157a_European_Toad__coassemble_78_pt1 | contig 15826 bp, 9 predicted proteins | sample F157a_European_Toad__metabat2_high_PE_005 | metagenome-assembled genome bin F157a_European_Toad
CCTCTGAGCAATACAGAGGAGTCTTTGCTTTTGTTGAAGAAGCTATCAGTTGAAGATCACTTCATTGATGCCTTTGCCAATCTGGGAACCCTTGTAGCTCAAGCGAATCTTCTTCACTCCAGCGGGAAGTTTCTCTACCTTAAGGGAAACGCCGGAATCCTTCTTGCCAACTGTCGAGAATGAACCGTCTGCCTTCGCCGCCTGAATCAGGCAAGCAGCCGACCCGACAATTCTAACCTGCTTCGCTTTGGGGTTGTCAAAGTTATCCACCGTCACCGAAAAGGGATTCGCAGCAGAATAAACGGTCTTCAAATCGCCATCCGTCAACGAGGCTTCGTTGCGTGACGGGTCATTCGGAGGAACGTCCATCTTGAACATGGTCAGCGGAATATCAACGGCGTTCTTACTCTTGTTAACGAGGGTCATTTTCTTGATACCCTTGGGAAGTTCACCTGCCTTCGCAATGAAATTATTCCCCTGTGCGTTAATCTTTTGAACAATCGGTTTGTCCGATGACGCCGTTTCGAGATAGACGACACCCCAATCATTCAATTTCGGGTCTTCCACATTGATTTCAAGCCAGGTTGCGTCAACAGGTTCTGCCAGCTCAAGGGAAATGGATTCTCCGGGCTTCATACTCGAAACTTCCATCACGCGGTTAATGCCAATGTATTTGTCATTTCTTTGGACGGTCAGCCCCTTCATGCCGGAAACAGTCGAGACTACACGCACCGAAGGAGGTGTATTCACGGCAAATTCACGAACGCCAAGCCAATTAGGCTTGTCTTCCAGCAAACGATACCGCACACCACGCACCGATACGGGTTTATCACTTCTCCATGTGGCATTGATGCCTTCTGTCGGTTCACCCAAGGCAACCCACTTTCGCAAATCCTTCGATATTTCGAACTGCCCCTTGTCGGCAAAATCCTTATCATTATTATTGCGCCCCATCATCAGGTTGATCGAACGCAAAGGCATTTCCGCACCGAAATCAATACCGAACCAATCGCCCTTCTTCTGTTCAGAACCAGAGTGCCATGCCGTATCCGGCTTCCTGTCACAGAACTGGGCGGCAGAATCCGCATCACCGCTGCTAAGAATAGGCTTGGCGGAAAGGGATTTTTTCCCGGCAAGTTTTTTATACAGCGGAACGCTGACAGCTCCGATGAGTTCATCCACAGCGGGAGCGATCACCTTTGAACCGATTTTAACGCCGGGTTGGAAGGGGTTCTGGTTATTGACCTTGCCGACATAATTCATCATGGCAATGGAGTCTGTCGCTGCGACAAACTTGTCTACTGCATCGGGGGTCATTGAAATATCTCCATTGGAAGATTTCTTGACTCCATTCAAGGCATCAAGCGCGTTGATTCCTGCTTTGCCCAGCTGCTCAAAGGAATCAAGCCATGCTCCCACTTCCTTCAGGAAATCGGGATTATCCACGCCCTTGCGTATTTGAGCAGGCGCAACGACAATTTTTTGAAGTTCATTCCTGAACTCCTTGAGGGCAGCAGCATCAATCTGCTCCCCCTTGCGCAGTGCTTCAAGCACCTTGTCAACAGCCGGGGCAATCGCTACCGATTCTTCACGGCGGTAGCCGTGACCATTCGGACCATGATCGGAGTTATGATCAGCAAAGGTCTGCATCGCTTCGGCACATTTCGGGAACAGGTTCTTGATACCAGCCTTCCAGCTGGGATCAGAATTGAATCCGTTAATGTTCCACGCATAATCAGCAATACCAAATAGTGTAATTTTGGAGGCTTCGGGCTTGTCCATCGGGTTGGAAACGAAGCCAGACATGGATTCTTTCGCACCGGATTCCTGAGTCAACCCATACACGCGACCGAGGCAGAGATGATCGCGAACGAAATCCGTCACGGGGAAATTCCACCAAACATACGATGGTCTTTTGATCTGTTTGTTAACCCATTCCTGACCTTCCAGCGTAATATCATGAACAACCGTATTACCCGTCCACATGATATGGATGGATGGATCAAGATGCTCGCCCAGGTCGCTGAGATAACTCCCACTCGACCATGAACGGTTGTACTGGGTAGGGCACATGACCAAAGGGGTGACGTCGGGCTTTTTCTTGATAAACTCGTTGTGAATCTTATTCAGAAGTACCGCCTGCTTATCGCCTCTGGCACCTTCTCCGCCAATGTCATCGAAGAACACCGCAAACGAACGAACACCGAGACCATACATCATTTCAAACTTCTTGATGACATTGTTCATGTCTTCCTCTGTCCACCTGATATCCTTGCCGGGGTGAACCGCCCACACAAAATCAACCTGATTATCCTTCGCTACTTTTGCCAGCTCCCGGATCTGCTTCTCCTGTTCGGCAGGATAGGGATCACGCCAGTGCGGGGAAGAATGGTAGGGATCATCCTTGGGTCCGTAAATGTAGGTATTCATCTTGTTGGCTCCGTAAAAGCGCAATTGGCTCAAGCGAGCCTGATGACTCCAAGGCTCTCCATAAAATCCTTCCACCGTTCCACGATGAAGGATATCGGGCCAGTCGGAAATATCGCATTTTGCGGCAATCTTGCCCGATGCATCCTTCAATTGACGAAGAGTCTGTATCCCGTAAAAGACACCCCTATCATCATGCCCGGCAATAACAATTGAACCAGGTGCGGCAATAAGACGGTATGCTCCGGAAACTTCGGGAATTCCCTTGAGGAGTTCCTTCCCCTTGGCAGAATCCCGCTTGAGCATCGTCACCTTACCCGGAGCAAAGGATTCCCCCGTATATTGAGCCTTCTGCGGAGTAGGATAAACAGCAGGAGCTTCCGAGGCAATCGCCGGAGCGAGCAGAGAAACTCCGAATGAGTAAACGAGAAGAGAATGTTTTTTCATGAATTTACATTATTCTAGCAAGCTTTCCTTCATTCCCACAAGAAGAAAGAAAGCATGTTATCTTTCTACTCTCCAAATTTCGATTTTCTATCAGTAAATCGAGATATCCCCATCTTTTAGCTTCTCTACACAAAAACGCCGCCGGATATCTCCGGCGGCGTGTTCATTTCTAATTGAGGTTAGTTCATCAGAAACTATAGCGATAACCGATGTTGCCATTGATCGAAGTAGCCTTGCTTCTCAAATCAGCGTTTACATCAACATAAATACTGCTGCTCTTACTGCCGATAGGAACGACGAGGCTGCCACCAATCTGTGCTCCGGTACTTCCGGCTTTCACCCCCCTCACCTGATTCTTGTAGGAAGGATCATTTAAGAACCCAACTCTTGCAGTGGATCGGGAATCACCCAAATCCTGCACAGCCATGACACGGAGTTCGCCAAGGACTTCACGTCCAAACAAGCTATTACCGACCATTCCCATGAGGCGGGCACCAACACCCACTGTTCCCGTCGTCGAATCCATTCCCGAAACATCAAGCCCGGCATTGCCAGCTCCGGTTTCACTATAGGAGTCAACCTTCGATTTCTGGATACTCGCGTTGAACAAGGGTTGGAAGATACTCTTCCCTGCTTTTCCAATCGCAACATCGTAGGTAGCTTCATACATCGCTCCGTAGGAACTACCGTTTGTCGTTCCACGAGTCGAATAAGCACCGTCGGTATAGGAAACGTGGCGATTCAAGCTCATATCATTCCATCCTCCCGAAACAATGAGGCTGTGAGACCATTTCCCAACCTGCATTCTGGCAAATAAATTCGCATAGTAGGTATCGAAATCACCCTTGCCGGTATCTGCCGCATTTGCAGTCAAATCTCCATAGCTAGCGGTAAATGCTCCACCAAATGTCCATTCTTCATTGGTATTGACGTCGCAACCAACAGTTCCGCCCCAAGTCGTCAGCTTGTAGCCGCTCTCGTCTCCCGAGGTGTTGAGCTTGTCGTAAGACGAGTTCGCTTGTATCCACATGTTGACATAAGGCATATCTTCATTGACGTAGTCGGGATTAACGCCCATTTGAGCAACGCGATTACGAATCCACATCTGCTGCTTGTAGAAGTCATTCTTCTGCGCGGCATGAAGGGAAGTCACCGTACTTCCGATCGATGCAGCCATATCATGATTTGCCCCGGCAAAATCGCCAGAGGTCACACTATTGGTAATCGACGCAAGGAGTTTGCCCAACTCGCTCTTGCCAGTCACATCATACCGGTTATTCCACAGGAGATCGGCCGCGGCGGCGGTATTCGCACTCGTCACAGCCTGATTGAAGAGATTATCTCTCCGTACAGTTCCGGTAAGGACAAGGTCACCATTTTGATCAAGTTTCAATGCTGTATTTTCAAAAGAAAGTTTGAAAAGACCACCCGTCACAAGATTCACGCCGTCACCAAAACTAATGCTTCCGTTGCCTGTTGCATCCGCAATCACAAGATTAAGGACATCATCGGTAAAATCTTTTGGAATTTTCAGATTGTTATCAAGCGTTGTCACATCGATCGTCGATCCACTCTGAATATCCAAGATTCCCTCCGTTGTCAACAAAGGTCCCGATGTCAAGGCATCGTCAAGATCCGTATTGTAGATGAAGCGCAATGTTCCACCTGAATTGACAGTACCGCCGCCAGTCAGGGTAAGGCGCGTCATCGGCGCGGTTTCGTCCGTGCCAATGGTTCCAATTGTCGCTAGAGCCCCAGAGGCAATATCAAGACGATTATAGGTTGCGCCATGCGTCGCAGCATCGCCGCGAATGACCAATGCGCCGCCTTGCGCATTAAGAGAATAATTAGCATTACCCCCCCCCACGAGCTCTTGCGTGCCCTCGCCTGTCTTTTGAAGAATACCAGCCCCTTGAAGAGTACCCGTGAAAACGGAAGTGACACCAGCACCCATCTCAATGAGCAAAGACCCCTGATTCATTGCCAAGATTCCATTACCGCCAAGACTCGATACCTTGGTGCTCGTCGTCGAACCAAGGTCAAGACTACCGCCTCCTTCCAAATTCAGCGCAGCCCCGTCGATTTTGGCATTGTCGGATACTACCAGAGAAGACCCATTCTTCAAATTCAGTATCCCCTTGCCCGAAAGAAGAGCATCACCGCTGAGGGCAGACCCGACTCCCGTGAGATTAAGAATACTGCCATCCAAAAGAGAAATATTTCCGGCAGCAGCTGTAATGGTTCCAAATGTCGAAGTCTTGCCCAAGGAAAGATCGCCTCCGCCAAGGATGACGTTGCCCGCCGTACCTCCACCATTAAGGGCAAGCTTGCCCTCATCGACATGAAGAACACCGCCACCAAGATTGAGATCGCCTCCGATTACTTGCGTTCCTGCACCCTTTTTATAAAGAGTCGCTCCCACACCGTTAATCGTGCCGTCATAAACCATATTCGCATCAGTGGTATTCAAAGTCACTGTGGGAGTTCCGATTCCTCCATTTTGAGCGATGTTGATCACGCCTGCCGAGCTGCCGCCAAGATTGGTAATAATGAGTCCATCTCCCTGAGCTGTGACGCCCGGCAGATTCAGATTCAAGGTGCCGTTGACCAAAACGCGATTGTAGGAATCAAGAGCTCTGTTATCTGTCAGCGTCTTTGTGGTACTCGTTCGCACCGTGAAAACACCTGCCAAATCGCCGCTCAAAATAACATTGCCGTTTTGAATCCCAATGAAGTCGAGATCCCCAAGCCCCTCGAAAAGAATCGAACTCATGTCCATCGCTAGCGTCCCATTCGTAATGAGCAACTGGTAGGTCTGCGCTCCAATCGCCTGAAGCTCCTGCATTTTAGCGATCAAATCGGCATCGTTCAGATTCAGGGTAAGAGTTGCGCCGCTTGCGAGCGCAACGTTCGATCCAGCCGCCTGAGAGAATTGCAGAATGGCATGAGCCGCACCGGGATAAGCTCCACTGTCTGATGCGAAAAGGTTGTCCAAGCCTACCGCCAAGGATGAATTACCCAAGGTAAGCGTCGAAGCAACCCCTGCCGAACCGATGTCCTTGATCACCGTTCCATTATCGGGAGCAGAAATTTTTGTACTGATCGAAGATATCTTATTTCCAGCCATATTACCGAGGGAGACGTTGCCCATCATATCTGTCAAGGTGACATTCCGATCTGCTCCGGCATAAGCACCAGCATTCAAAAGATTACTCTTTCCCGTCAAGTTCAGCTGATTCGTCAAGGCAGCTCCGTTCATATCAAGAATCGAGCCGTTCACATCAACTTTCCCCGTGCCAAGAGCCGAATTCTGCCCGGCACCAACAATCAGAGAACCTCCTTCAATAAGCGTCGCTCCGGAATAGGTGTTCGCTCCGCTCATGGTCAAAACACGAGCGCCCTGCTTGACAAGCTTGCCGGCAATCCCCGCCTTATCGGAAATAATACCGGACAATGCAATTGAAGCACCGGTATCCACACGGATTTTCGTCCCATTAACAGCATCCGTCAGGCTCATATTTGCCGTGCAGGCATTTGCCCATGTTTCATAGGCTGCCAATGTTCCATCGCCTAGTTCAATGATGCTCTCCGAAGATGTCGTAAACCCATTGGAGCCAATGGCAATCTCACCACCTGTCAGAAACAGCTTTGATTTTTTCCCGGAAAAGTTCGTCATATCCAGCCCCTTGACCTTGGCTGTTCCCTCACTCATGTTCCACGTCACATGACCATCATCGGCAAAGAACATCGTTGCATTTTCAACGCTCAGGTTGCCTCCGTCCATATTAAATGTTGTGACGTGGCTCTCATCTGTTATTTCACCATACCCCTTGATTGCTAAAATCATACTGGCATTCTGCCTGTTGTTCGAGGTATCCGAATTGTTGCCTGTGACGATTAATTCGCCTCCAGTTGTCAGATTAAGGGTATATCGGGCATTATTGATCGTCGCCCCCTGGAATGAGCCAGTCGTCACAGATCCTTGCACATGCAGCGTTCCTGCCAAAACTCCACTCTGAATACCAAGCTTCATCGTTTCAAAAGTCATCGTTCCTTTGAGAGTAAGGTCGGATGTCGGCCCCGTCTGGGTAAATTCCTTAATGGTCGAACCGGGTGCCATTGTCAACTCATGCGTTCCTCCCTGCATAGCGAGCGATTCAATTGGATTCGTGAACCCATAATTTACATTCTGATTATTATCGCCGTTCAGAACAAGCTTGAGTTTCGTTGCCGCTCCGAGCTCAAGTTGATCATTCGTCAAACCCATCAAAGCTCCATTCACCAATACGAGACTTTCAACATTCGCTTTGACTGACCCGAGGAATCCAGACGTATCACCCGAAAGGGTGACCGTCTGGGCGCCCGCAAAATCAAAACTGAGAATAGAAGAGGCGACACCACTCAGCAGACCATTCAAAGAAACATCTCCCGTCGCAAATGCCAGAGTACCGCCATTAATTGCGATATTTTTCCCATACGTCCCGGCACTGAGAGTCAGAGTCCCCGCCCCCTGCTTATTATAATTGAAGGCAGTCAGACTTGTCGCCCATGTGACATTATTCCCGTTGGTATCAACGATAAAATCTCCCGTCGAAGCGGCATTGATTTTGGCGGAAATATCCGTCGTAATCCCCGTTCCGTATTTCAGAATACCACCATTGAAAGCAATCGTATTTTCTCCTTCAGTCATGGAGATTGCCGAAGCATTACCCAAAACAAGCGTTCCGCCCGACAAGGTAATGGCTCCTGTACCAAGCGCATTCGCTGCGTTGGCACGCAACTCCCCTTTCTGGATATCAGTACCCCCGGAATAGGAATTGGAATTGGAAAGAGTCAACACATTCATGCCGCTTTTGGTCAAGGATCCAGCCCCCATCAAGGCACCACCCGTCCATGTATAATTGGTCGTATCGGATTCGACCAAAACTCCAGCGGCAGTAATGCCTCCAGAATCAAGCGTCACCGTCACATCGGAAACTCCAGCCACATCACCAAACAAAACGCTTTTGCCCGCATCGAATACGTCGCCAGTCGACCCATTCGTCTTCCATGAGCCATCAGTTGTATTCCACGCTCCGCTCGCTCCGCCATTCCACTGCAACAGAGAATCCGCATATCCCGCCAAGGTAAACACGATGTCATTGCCACTCGCCGAAAAATCACCCTTGTAAAAGGAGCTAAACATGGCATTCAACGCATTCAGGGAGCTGCTCGCATTCGCTGCACTATCGGTCGACATCACGGCAAATGAATCCCCCAATTGGACATCCTTGAAATTGAACTTGAGATTCCATGTTCCAGAAAGAACTCCCGTAAACGACAGCTTGTCGGACTCTGTTCCTAAAACGTCAAAAAGAATCGTCGATCCATTCGCCGAAAGCGTCGTACCAGCCAGCGAAATAGCCCCGGTCGCCCCTCCATTGATCGAAAATGTCCCACTTTCCAGATTCAAAGCCCCTCCGGTTGCCTGGATTCCGCTCAAATCATAACTGCCAGTTCCCAATTTGAGACTAAGAGTTCCCGACTGAATGCCAAGCCTTCCGGTATACCCTGTAAGATTCGTCAAGGTAAACGTACCAGTTCCAGTCTTCGTCAAATTAACGTTATTGTCAATCGCACCGTCGAATATATCTTCGCCCGCATTGGTTTGATTAATCGTCAATGTCTTTGTTGTCGAGCTTTGGGTAAACGATCCATCTCCTCCTGCCGTCACCGTACCATTTTTAATTTGCCCATTTCCCGAAAGCCCGGCAATCGTCGCATCCGTCTCCTTCAAAATGAGATAGGTCTTCGTCGCATCACCAGAAATTTTAATGTGTGCATCTTGGGCGACATTCTCGCTGTCCAACACCAGAGAAAGCAGACTGGCACCTCCATTTGACGAATCAAGATTGTAGATACCCGTAAACGTATTCCCCGCATTGCTTAGTGTATAAACCTTACTCTCAATATAGACGGTATTATTCACCGAACCAAGATTCAAAATACCGCTTCCGGAAACAATCCCTCTCAAATTCCAATTTTTCCCGTACGATATCTCCATCGAAGCAGTTGCACTCGCAGCAACATCCAGCCCTCCAGTAAAAGAAAAGTGTCCATCCTGATTCCGAATAACCGCACCGTCCTTCAAATTGATTTTATTGATGATACTATAATCTCCACTCCATACATCGGGCCCCTCTCCAAAGAACAACAAGGTTCCGGATATATTTAATTCACTTGTCCCAAGCTGGAGAAGCTCACGATTACTTGTAAAATCGCTTCCTGTAAATTTCAAGACTGCACCACTGCTAATCTCCGTAATACCTGTATAATCATTCGTCTTATTGGAATTAGACGTACTAATCTGAATTTCTCCCGAAGCAATAGTCAGGGTGCCATTGCCGGAAATCGATCCTGTTTGCACTCCGGTACCTTCAAGGGAAACCCCATTCCCGGCAGTAAGATCAATAGAATCGGCACTAGGTGCGACTGCCTTGGCAGATGAATACGAAAAAATAAGAGCTGATAAAAGAAGAAGAGGAAGATGAGGCTTCATAAGAAAATGGACTTTATGGTATTGTCACAGTATGCCGAATGGATTGCTGCCGTCAAGCTGTCATTTCTCATTTGTAGAACTAATCTGCCCCTCCGCATTGCCTCAAAACAAAACTCGCCGAAAGCCAGACTTGAAGCTTGATTATCAAACAAAATTGATCACACTATTTCCACGGGAATTATTTACCAACCACACATGGACGCACAATTCAGAATAGCCATCGGCTCCGACCATGCCGGAGTAGACCTCAAGCAAACAGTAGTCAACCTCCTCCGCGAATGGGGCCATGAAGTGACCGACATGGGTCCTGAAACCAAAGCTTCCTGCGACTATTCCGACTACGCCAACCTGGTGGCAAGCTCCGTAGCCGACGAAACTTACGACAGGGGAATCCTGATCTGCCGATCAGGCATCGGCATGAGCATTGCCGCCAATCGCTGGGTAGGGGTAAGAGCAGCTCTTTGCCGGACGGCTCCTGCGGCGGCACTTTCTCGCCAGCACAACAATTCCAACGTACTCTGCCTCGCTTCCGCCTATGTCGACAGCGAAGCCGTAGAAGACGTGCTTGAAGCATGGATCGATGGCATTTTTGAAGGTGATCGCCATGCCTGCCGCGTCGTCAAATCATCCGGAAGCCCTCTTCAGAAAAGCGACCCGGAACTCGCCGAACTCCTCCGTCAGGAAGGACTCCGTCAGCGCAAAAACATCGAACTCATCGCTTCGGAAAACTTCGCTTCCCGCGCAGTATGCGAAGCGCAGGGATCACTTCTCACCAACAAGTATGCTGAAGGCTACCCCGGCCGCCGCTGGTACGGCGGGTGCGAATGGGTCGACAAAGTCGAACAAATCGCCATTGACCGCGCCAAGGCTCTCTTCGGCGGCGACCACGCCAACGTGCAGCCCCACTCGGGCTCTCAAGCCAACATGGCAGTCTATTTCTCCGTACTCAAGCCAGGCGATACCATTCTCACAATGGATCTGGCTCACGGCGGCCACCTAACGCATGGCCACAAGGCAAACTTTTCGGGAAAGCTTTACAACGTCGTCCACTACGGCGTCTCCGCCGAAACTGAAACCATCGACTACGATGCTTTTGAAAAGCAGGCAATGGAAACCAAACCGCAAATGATTACAGCCGGGGCCAGCGCCTACTCCCGCAAAATCGACTTCGCCCGCATGGGGCAAATAGCCAAAGCCTGCGGTGCTTACCTCTTCGTCGACATGGCTCACATTTCGGGACTCGTCGCCGCCGGGCAACACCCCAACCCCGTCCCTCATGCGGACTTCGTCACTTCGACGACCCACAAATCTCTTCGCGGTCCTCGCGGCGGCTTCATTATCTGCAAGGAAGAATTCGCCAAGAAAATCGATTCCTCGGTATTTCCCGGCATCCAGGGCGGACCACTCATGCACGTCATCGCCGCCAAGGCGGCATGCTTTGGCGAAGCCCTTCAACCCGAATTCAAGGACTATGCAAAGCAAATCATCTCGAACGCCAAGGCAATGGCGGCCAAGTTGACAGAACTCGGCTTCCGCATCGTCTCCGGCGGAACCGACAACCACGTCTTCATGGTCGACCTCCGCTCCAAGGGAATGAATGGCGCTGAGGCTCAGGAAGCCCTCGACCGGGTCGGCATCACGGTAAACAAAAACGCCATTCCGTTTGACACCGGATCTCCGATGAAACCCTCCGGCATCCGCATCGGCACTCCCGCCGTCACAACACGCGGCATGAAGGAAGCAGATATCGAACAGGTCGCCGAGTTCATTTCGCGTGCGCTTGCCCTGCACGCTGCCGACCAAATCCATTCCAATCCGGAAACCTTCAACGCCTTGCGCGACGAAGTCTACGCATTCAATCGAGCATTCCCGCTGCCCCTCTAAAGGCTACGGCATCAATTTCAAGCCCTTGCGGAACCAGCCGCAAGGGCTTTTTTGTTCCATTGGCTACTTCCCTCATATTCTCTCATTCAAGTCTGGCAACAAAAAAGAACCGGCACTCATCATGCCGGTTCTTTCGTTAAGCGGATAATCACATCCCGGAGTTTATTTCTTCTTTCCGGGCGTCACGTTTCTCATATTGCCCTTCTGCTTCGCCATTTTCTGCTGTTGCTCGAGAGCGGTGCGCTGCTGATCCATCATGCGGGAAAGGAAACCCTTCTTCTTTTTGACCTTGGTTAGCTCAGGCATGGGCATGCGGCGAATCAACAAATTCTGCCCCATTGAGATAATATTCTGGGTCGTCCAGTACAAGGCGAGAGCAGAAGCGAAGTTATAACAGAACAGGAAGAACATCCAGGGCATGAGCTTCATGATGCGCTGCTGCATCTTATCCCCCGCCTGAGGAGTCATCTTCATCTGAATAATCATGGTGACAGCCATGAGAATCGGAAGAATATTGACAGGAAGTTGAGGAAACGAAGCAAAAGGAAGCGGTATTTCAAACACGGTATCCGGCAGAGACAAATCCTTCACCCACAGGTAGAAGGGCTGACCACGCAATTCAGACGAATACTGAAGAACACGGTAGAAAGCGAAGAAAATCGGAATCTGAATGAGCATGGGCAAGCAACCGCTGGCAGGATTAATGCCATACTGCTGATAGATCTTCATCATCTCCATATTGACCTTCTGCGGGTCATTCGGATATTTCTCCTTCAGCTCGGCGATCTTGGGCTGAACCAGCGACATACGCTTCATCGCCATATAGGATTTCTTGTGCAGAGGCCAGATAAGCCCACGGACGACAATGGTCATACAGATAATGGCGACCCCCCAGTTGCCGATCAGATTATGGAAGAGATTCAGCAGCCAATTCATCGGCGCGCTCAGGAAGGTAAACCACCCATACGCCATGACCTCATTCATTTCATGAGGAAGATCACCCAACACCTGATTAAGCTTCGGTCCGGCGTAAATCTCATAGTTGAGCACGTGATCCTTCCTCGGCTCAACCTGGAATGAAGGCACACCGAGAGCGAGAGTCACTCCAGGCACTTCAGCGTTGTCTTGATGCTTCAGGTGAAACAACTGGCGTTGCGCATAAACCGTATTGCCGCGAGAGTTTTCACCGGGAATCAGGATGGTGACAAAATATTGGCTCATGACCCCGGCATAGGTCAAATTCTGAGCCGTATCAAGAACACCGAAGGGGCGTTCCTTACTAAAGAATCCTCCCGTGAAGTAGCTGGGAGTTTCCTGTACGAACTTCCCATTATCCATGTAGAAGAAATGAGTAAATATATCGTATGCTTCGCTCTTGGCGATCGGATAACCGGCTCCGGCAAAAACTCCCATATTATTCAACTGCATCGCCTTGTCGGAACTATTTCCAACAGTCACCTTGAGACGAAGCATGTATTTACTCCCAATCAATTCCTTGCCTTTCCCGTCTTTCATGGGATCAAGGCTATACTCCTTGAGAATGACAAGACCGTTATCCAGGCGACCAATCAGCTTGATGGAAGAAGCGTCTTCGCCTTTACCAAGACGCTGGTACACAGTCGTATCATACTGGGGACTGTTCGGCGTTGCGCTCATACCGAAAACAAGGGTGCCAATACCATAAGCCTGGCTTTCGTTGATTTTGACATTCTTGTCTGCCACCAAACGACTATCGATGGAGGAACCGATGATTTCTACATTCTGCAAAGAACCGCCAATATTGGAAAACGTGTAGCGAACCATCGGCTCGGTTTTTCCTGCCTCGTCTGTTTTTTCAGAAACAAGAGACCATGTTTTCAACTCCTGATTAACGGGCGCAGGCGGCACGACAAGGCCGGAAGTATCTACATCACAGGTCTTGGAATTGTCTCCTACAGGAAGTACGGGAGTCTGACTCAATTGCTGGGCAGCCTGCTGCTCCTTGGCCTCGTTCCCAAAATAGAAATTAAGCCCGAGAAGGACGAGACAGATGCTGACGATAATCCATGCTTTGCGATCCATAATATTAAAATGATAAAAGTAGTCTGTAGCCGAAGCGGATATTTTTCCTCTACGGTCGGGATTGTTGTTGATGATCATCACCCTTGGCGGGAGGTACAGGGTCATGACCCGACCCACCCCAGGGATTACACCGCAAAATCCGGTAGATTCCTAGCGTTGAACCACGCCAAAATCCATGAATTTCTACGGCTTCAAGAAAATATTGCGAGCAAGTCGGGTGAAATTTGCATCCACTCATCGGCCCGCCAATCACATGCAGAGGCTTGCTGATACACAGCTGATAGAAACGAATGAGCTTGCGAACAATCCACTTCATGCGGGACTCAATGATTCGGTTGTTGCAATAGATTGCTTGCGAAGAGCCTTCAAGAGACGCACAGATGTTTTCTGCAAGTCTTTCTCCATTTCCTCAAAAGGAGCAGTAGCTGCCCTCCACCGGAGAATACACACGAGATGAAAGCCAAATGCAAACTCATCTCCGTGACTGCGCAATAACTCGCGAACCCGGCGTTTCAGGCGATTTCTCATCACCGCACATCCCACCTTTTTGGTGCAGATAATGCCGAATTTCGATGCATTCTGCATATCGTCCAAGGGAACGGCACTTAAAACGAGAAGCCGACCGGCAATCGATGTTCCTAGCCTGCGAACCTGGGCAAATTCATATGCCCTGGTCATACTTTGCTGGCGAGTCAGACGCATCTCTTCGCGGGTCGGCCCGTGAAAAAGATCGGGCAAGGTTCAACTCCGCATGAATCATGCAGTAAGCCTTGCCCAGATACTCTTAGCGACCGTGCTGAATGGTGTGGCGCTTGTATTGGAGATCCGTTCCCTTGGGAAGGAGACGCTTGCGGCCTTTGGCGCGGCGGCGAGTCAGAATGGCGCGACCATTCTTGGTTGCCATACGGGCGCGGAAGCCGAATTGATTCTTACGGCAACGCTTGGAAGGTTGATAGGTCCTCTTGCTCATGATTGAAGTGGCTTCTAAATGTCAGTAATTCAGTGTCGTTCGAATAGACGGTCTACGCACGACTGGGGAGAAAAGATAATGGTTCTTCCGGATTTGTCAACCCGTCTGATTATTTTTTTATAAAAAACTTGATCAGGGATCTTCCTCAAAAAATCATATCCCCCTATTTTTCAAGAAGATAAAGGTATTCTTTCACATGAATACCCCTGTTTTTTAAATTCCTGCTTCCTCTGAAAGTATTGTAGGAAATCTCCTGAACAGTCACTTTTCCCAACCCTGAAAGGACATTCTCAAAATCATCCCGGGAGATGAATCCTTCCGAATTATAGGAGATAAGAACGTGACTTGCCCGGCAGGAGCTAATAAGCGAAAATAGCGATTCCCGTGCTTTGCTCTTCGTATTGTAGTTCGATCGATTCCACGAAACAGGAATCCCCGAAACACGACTCACCACAGCCGGGGCTCGGTAATCGGCAAGCAGATTCAACATGAAATAATTCGAGCCGTAGGGATGCTGGTTATAAGGCGGATCAAGATAGATCAAATCAAGATCCTCCAATTTCGACGCCTCCTGCCCGGCAAGCTGATTAGCATCCATCCTGTAAATTTTCGACGAACACGAAAAGTCGGACAAAACGGGCAAACTTAAGCAAATATCACCACAAATACGTTTGAGAGCATCACCTTTGCGGCCTCCAAAGCAGCCAATCCCCTTCTCATTCTTGTAAAACCCCTTGAACACGCCGGATGTATTGGCATGCACGGTAGCAGCGGAAAGCAAGGGACCCAAAAATAAGGGCTTCAGGCGTTCGGGCAGAGATGAAATCGCACGACATGCCGCATCGAGATATAGCGCGTTGCGCCGCGTGTAAAAGACGCGTTCTCCCGAGAGAATTTTCCCATCATCCTGAGGAGCGTACATGGATGAAATAAACCCACCTTCCCGGTCATTTTCTATCTGGACTTCCAGCTGACCGAGCCAATGCTCCAGCTCTTGCCAGTCCAGACCATCCGCATTCGTCAAAAAACAGCGTGAAAGAATCTCGGCATATGGCTCAAGGTCATTCGAGACAAGACGGGCGGCATGAGATTTGAAATACCGTGAAACAATCCCGCTCCCGGAAAAAAAATCTCCTATATTAAGTTTTTCCTTTCCCAAACGCTTCTTAACCCCTTCGACAAAGGGAGTCAGAAAACCCAGTAAAGCCCGCTTGTTTCCTATACAGGTAATAAGCTGATCGGAGAGGAATCGGGAATTTTCAGAAGTAGACATAAATAAAACGGCCGATTGACAAACACGTGGATAATCAATCGGACATCAGAATATTATCAGGGGAAGGCGAATACCGCCTTCCCAAAGAGTCAGGAATCCTGAAGACCAAACTTCAATTCAGCTTCCGATACGACTTGACCGTTAACGAGGCAACGAGCGGTCGCCTGACCGATATTGCCGCGCATCTTGACCATTTCGGACTCGATAACCAACGAATCTCCAGGGA
>F157a_European_Toad__coassemble_79_pt1 | contig 15759 bp, 14 predicted proteins | sample F157a_European_Toad__metabat2_high_PE_005 | metagenome-assembled genome bin F157a_European_Toad
TACATGGACACCATCGCTGCTCCTAATCGAAGAGACTGGTATTGGTTCTACAGCGCAGGGTTCGCCTCTCTTCATCTATTGGAAATAAAGCAAAAATGGGAGGAAGCCCTCGCTCTATCAACAAAACTTGCCCAAACAACCGGATCCAAGGCAAGGGAAGCAGCCAACATCGCAAGAAGAATCAAACTGGAACATTTCATTTGGACAGAAGTTGATGAAAATGAAACAGCGCCCCTTCACCAAAAGGATATTCAACTACCTGTCTTGAAGCCCTTATCCAAGTAATGCCGATGGACTCCCACTGCAAACCATGGCGTAGAAACGCCGCCGCCGTCATCGTCAACAAGGACGGAAAAATTCTGCTGGGAAAAGACGCCGGCAAAAACCCTTTCTGGCATTTCCCTCAAGGAGGTGTGATGAAGAATGAAGATATTGATCACGCCCTTGCCCGGGAAGTCTGGGAAGAAGTAGGCATTCGCCCTGCCGATTATATCATCCAGTCTCAGTTGGATGGGCTCAAATACACCTATCCTTCTTCCCACCGCAAATCAGTACGCTGGGTTGGTCAGGATCAAACCTATTTTCTCCTCTTTTGTAAAAAAGACTCTCTCAACATCAATTTGAGCCGAAGCCCAGAAATCGTCAAAGCCAAATGGTTTGATCTTAAGGACGTCAACCCATCTCTCTTCCCCAAATTTAAGAGGCAGGTTGTCCGGCATGTCCTCAAAGCGTTCTTTTCTAACACACCGCAATCTCCATCCCTAAAAAAACTTTCAGTTATGCCTTCTCCTTCCAACTCTCCTTCCTCTCCGATCGACAAATATCTTATCGCGCCCGGGAAAAAATTCATGCTCAAAAATCATTCCCCGGAGGATCGATCCCTCTATCTGGGAAGCAAGGAAGAATCTCTTATTGAGTTTGATAAGCTCCGCAATGAATTGCAGGAATTACAAAAGAAGCTCTTTGCCAATGGTAAACACAAGATACTGATCATTCTCCAAGCCATGGATGCAGGAGGGAAAGACGGTTGTGTAAAACACGTCTTCTCCCGAATTGATCCCCAAGGGCTTAAGGTGATTCCTTTCAAGAAGCCTACGGAAGAAGAACTGGCTCATGACTTCCTGTGGCGCATTCACAAGGAAGTTCCGGGAAACGGACAAATTGTCATCTTCAACAGATCTCACTATGAAGATATCATCGCAGTTCGGGTCAAAAAGCTCTTTCCTGACGCGGTATGGAAGCGGCGTTATCGCTTCATTCAAGATTTTGAAGAAATGCTCGCTGATGAAGGCACGGTAATCATTAAGATCTTCCTCAATATTTCCAAGGCTGAGCAGAAGATCAGACTCGATTCCCGTCTTCAATCGCCGGACAAGCTGTGGAAATTCCAGATGGATGATCTCGACGATCGCAACCGCTGGGATGAATTCCAGGATGCCTATCATGATCTTATCCAGGCGACCTCAACGGAAAAATCTCCATGGTATATCATCCCGGGAGATCGAAAGTGGTATCGCAACCTGATTGTGGCACGGCTGGTCATTGAAAAGCTCAAATCGCTGAATATGAGCTATCCACGCCCAACATTCGATCCTACAACAATTAAAATTCCTGACTAAATGACTTCTGATTGGTTGATCAATCGGCAGGGAGGGTAGAAGAGCGAATGATTTCCTCTCTCCTCTCCCCTGCTTGTTCAAGCCAGAAAGTCAAGCCTTTCTGGTCTTTTTGATTCAGGAGCTCGCAAAATTCGTCCATCCTCTCGCGGCAGCATTTCATTGAATTCATAACCGCTTGGGAGTTTTCCATCAGAATCTCCGACCACATGGAAGACTCACCCATGGCAACCCGGGTTGTATCCCGAAAGCCGCCTGCGGCAAGTTGTCCTATTTCAGAGCTATTGCCGCTATCTCCAGCAGCCATGGAGCATATAGCGGCCATCGCATGAGGCATATGAGAAATGGCGGCAACCGACTTGTCATGCTCTTCCGGCGACATGTGTACACAGAAACTACCGACTGAAAGCCAGAAGGACTTAACCTTGTGCAATTCCTCAGACTCTTCCCCCGTCACAACAACTGTTGCATCATGGAAAAGCTTGGATGAGGCATGTTCAAGCCCCTGCTTTTCAGATCCAGCCATGGGATGAGAACCGACAAAGATCAGGGAATGGTCCTTGCAAAAACTCCCCAGAGATTCGTGAACAAAGCCTTTGACGGAACCCACATCGGTCAATACGACCGCAGAAGCAATTGAAGGGAGAATTGCTTCTGCCAAAGGAAGCATTACCCCGACAGGTGTAGAAAAAACGATCAGGTCGCAACCCTTGACAATCTCAGCTAAATCGCAGGAACAAAAATCCGCAATATCTCGAAGCTTCGCTGATTTTACGACAGATTGGCGACGTGCCCATAGCCGGACATGAACATCCGGGCGGAGGGAACGGAGAGCCATCGCCAGAGAACCACCCAAAAGCCCAGCCCCCAAAATGGCGACTCGCTTGAAAGGGGATTCCATCGTGCTCACTTCGGAAAAAATAACAGTTCCTGCTTAGGGAACTCTGAATTTGCGAACCTCGTTGGGAAAGTTGGTATCGCGGCAAATTGTCCCGGAGCGGAAGGGAACGCCGTTTCTGTCCACAATTCTGATCTTCTTGGTCGAATCGTAAGGACTGCGTACAACGGTAGGATCACCCGGGATAGCCCATGCCGTCGGAATATTTTCCTTCGCCGGTTGAAGCGACGCTTGAGCAGGTGGCTGCGGAGGAGTAATTGGAGAAGGGTTCAGCGGATTATTATTCGCAGTATACGCTCCGGCAGGAGAACTTGCAACACCTACGCCATCAAGCAATTTAGAGATCGTTCCCGAATTATTTTGCTGGGCAGGATCAGAAATACCATCAAGATTTCCCTGATTGTTTCCAGTCGTCCCTCCCTGGATATCATCCAAGAGAGAGCGTCCGCTAGTTTGGGGGAGAGAAGCACCAGCAGAGGGAAAAGCTGGTCTAGACACCGAGCCGATAGGACGTTCGTTAACGCGATTCGTTTCGCAGGAAACGAGGGCGACACTGCACAAAACGGCACAGACTGCTATAGGTTTATAACTCTTCATTACTGAACAGGCGATAATTAATCGACTCACAAAGTTTACCCGTCATCAATAGCTTATGTCAACCCCCATTTCCCTTTATTTACTAATGAAACTGCTATTTAAAGAAAGAGGCAAGCTTCTCCACACATCGGATGGAGACACCCCCTCTCTTCTCATTTCCGCCAAAGAAAGACTCTGATTCCTTTTTGCCAGCCTAACTCCGCTATCATCACATACCAACCCATGATGCAACCAGGTCGGCACGGGTAAGTCCAATAATTCTTGAAGAAGGCGGTGCACGCAAGTCGAGCTAAACAAATCCTCACCCCTTGTCACATGAGTGACCCCCCGCTCCGCATCATCGGCAACAACGCACAAATGGTAGCTGGCAGAACAATCCTTGCGGGACAAAATGACGTCCCCAACTGAAGCCGGATGAAACCGTTGAATACCCTTTCTCATGTCTTCCCATTCAAGAACTCCGGTCATCTCTCCCGCTCTCTTGCAATCCGACCTCCATGAAAAAGAAACACCGCTATTCATCTTTTCTCTCCGCTCCTCCTCGCCCAAATGGCGGCAAATTCCGGGATAAGGATCAAGAATATCTCCCTGAGGAGCCTGCATGGAGCTCTCCAATTCAGCGGCAATTTGTCTTCTTGTACAAAAACACGGGTAAAGAACGCCCATATCTTTCAGCCTATCCAAAACCTGCCTGTAAAAAGGAAACCTGAGGGATTGGAAGACGACATCTCCGTCAAAATGAATCCCCAGCCATGCAAGATCAGCCAAAATTCCATCGGCATATTCCGGGCGACACCGAGACAGATCAATGTCTTCCATCCTCAAAAGGCATCTGCCCCCATACTCGTCGGCAAGCCTGCGAGCAACTCCCGCGGCTAGAAGATGCCCCAGATGCAACTCGCCGCTCGGGCTGGGAGCAAACCTTGTTGTAAGAATACCGGACATCAGATGGCGTTCAGAATAGATTGTCTCACCGCAAACCGCACGCTCAAAATCAATCACGGACAAGCTCGGCAAAATTTTCTTCTTGCTGAACCATTACAAAACATTTTTAATAAGTGCATCTTATCATAGATAGGACATTTCTTATTATCAGAAACAAATAACAAGACCATGGGTCAACAACACCGCACAACAGCCAAACGCCGCCGCCGCATTGATTACGTCAAGCGCAAGAAGGAACTTGCTCAAAGCTCTACTTCTTCCATTCCGGTTCGATTGGCTTCCGTCACGAAGAAGCAGGACACGCCTTCTGATGACGTCAAAGAAAAGCCGGCTAAGAAAGCGCCTGCCGTAAAGAAAGCGCCTGCCGCTAAGAAAGAAGCAGCACCCAAGAAGGAAACTGCCGCTAAGAAGGCTCCCGCTAAAAAAGCGCCAGCTAAGAAAAAGGTTGAAGAAAAGCCCACGGCTGAATAAGCCTTTCCCTTCTCTTTTCATTAGACTAACTTCGATAAAGAAGTTAGTCTTTTTTTATGTTTGAATGGATTCTTTCTCACTATGAAGTCATCTTATCGTGGGCTATAGTCGTCTCCCTGATCGGAGCCGGATTGGCAGCATGCGTCATCCCCTTCCTTCCCGGTCATCTCATCATGCTTATCGGCATGATACTTGGCCAGATACTGATTCCCGAAATACACCTTGAATGGTATTCATGGGCAATCCTAGGGGTGATCTGCTTTATGGGAACCATTGGAGACAATATCCTCGCAGCATGGGGAGCAAAACGATTCGGCAGCACGCGCGCCGGCCTATGGGGAGCCGTAATCGGGCTCATAGCAGGCGTTTTTCTCATTCCCGGATGGGGAGTCATCATAGGCCCCTTCGTCGGAGCTGTTGCCGCAGAAATTTTTATTGAACGAAACAAGCTCCGGCAATCACTAAAATCTGGGGTAGGTGCATTTCTTGGAAGCATTTCCGGAGTTCTCCTCAAAATCATCACCGGCATGGCGATGCTCTTCTATTTCATTATCTCTTCCATAGTCCACTAAACACCATGAAAAAACCAGCCCAGTCAATATTAGGTCTGCTCATGTTCTCCTCCACAATTGGAATTGGACAGGGAGCGATTCATCATCTGCTCAACCCCTGCATAAACGTATTTTCATGTACTCCCCGCCTATTTCCCTCTCCCGAAGAGCCGGATTCCGTGGACTTCGGGCTGGATTCGGTGTGGGCGAACAAATACGTTGGGGAAGGAATCGACCTTTGGAATGGAAGCGGCATCGTAGGTGCGACAGCCCGGGCAACCTACCAGGGCTTCACAGCTAAAACGTGGTATGGAGTCAGCGATAATGGGAGCAATTATGGAGAATTGAAATTCCGGGGAGAATACATCAAGGAACTAGAAGACTGGACGATCATGCCATGGTTTGAACAGAGCTTCGTCTTTCCCGGTAATAAGGGAATACCTCGCCCGGGCATCAAGCTCACCTACCATCTCAACGAAACCTATTTCACCGGAACTGATTTTTACTGGCAGCACAACAATAGTGTCTTCCGCGGCTATTACTCTGTATTCTTTGGAGGGCAGGTACAAATTACAGACAATATCAGGTTCAATTCCACCATCCGTTATGGATACAATGGGGGATATGTCGGTCCCGGCATCGGGCATGGCTCGAATGCTATTGATTACTTCAATACCCTAGCCTACAAATTCAACGACCATTTCAACATGGATATCTTCGCCAATTATGCCCAAGCTCTCACTACGCTGAGAAATGCGGGAAAAAGCGGTATTTTTTATTACGGAATCAATTTCCACTATGATTTTTGATCATAAAAACCGCCATAATCACATGGGGGAAAACCCTTGATTCTGCTCATCGAAGTTCCTCTAAAGCTGGAATCACATCCCCTCTCAACCGGGCTATATGGCATATCGTATCTTCGATCAAATTTCCGGGGCATGAAGCTCCGGCAGTAATACCTACTTTGAGCCTCCGGCTTATATCTGCCAGAGCGGGAATAGCATCGACAATCTTTACCTTCTTCTCATCCGTATCATATGTTTTGATCTTGGTGATATCCTGAATATAGCCAGCCTGTTCGATGAAATAAGTAGGCACATGCTCCTTGGAGATTTCCACAAGATGTGTTGTATTCGAACTATTATAGCCGCCGACGACCAGAATCATATCGACCTTTCTCTCCAACAGCTTGAACAAGGCATCCTGCCTATCCTGGGTAGCTCCGCATATCGTATCGAACACATGAAAATTGTCAGCAGAGCCATCTCTCTCTTCCATGGCGGCTTTCAGCATTTCCTGAATTTGCTTCGTTTCGCTTTTCAGCATCGTTGTCTGATTAGCGATACCTATTGATTTCAAATCACTTTTAGCATCAAACCCCACCGAAAACAACCCGTCCATACGGCTCATGAATTCCTCGGGAGAAATTTTACCTGAAATGCAATCTACAAGCTGTTTGGCATCTTCCAAGGTATAGATAATCAAATATTTACCATTCCCTCCACTCCCCATTGCTCTCGATGCGGTGGCTCTCGTTTCCTCATGAGTCGATTTCCCGTGGATAATTGAGGTAATCCCGCGATCGGCATAACTCTTAACCCTCTTCCAGACTTTCATCACGTCTCCACATGTCGTATCGACGATAGTGACGCCCTTGCTCTCGAGTTCATCCATAAATTCGAGAGGCACACCAAACGCGGGAACGATTACAACATCGTCCTCTCCCAGAGTATCGTATTCCGCTGAAATTTTTTTCCACGGCAAACGGATCACCCCCATAGAATCAAGTTGGGCGTTCACTTCCGGGTTGTGGATGATCTCTCCAATCAGAAAAAGACGGGCACCCGGAAACACACGGCGAGCGGCATAGGCAATATCAATCGCGCGACGTACTCCGTTGCAAAAACCAAATTCCCGAGCAAGAATAAACTCGGTTCGAGGCAGGGTCAAAACCCCATCCCGTTTTCTGATGGAATCGACAAGATCGCTCTGGTAATGCCCCGTAATCTCCTTTTCCACCATTTCCATGATTTCAGTCCGGCGGACATTGACCCTTTTTTTAGATGATTCCTGCTTCATGTGACTAGCCTCTACATCCCGGACTCATTCGTCAAGCCATTCGCAACTTGTCAGAGACATGATGACCGTGTATGCATGGGCATGCTTCTGGCTCTCGCTCCCATGAAAGACGTCACCGATCTGCCCTATTTGCGGGTATTGTCTTCATTGGGAACGCTCCCGGATTACTTCATCACCGAGTATTTCCGAGTCAACCCACACCACGTCAAACTGGAGCAGGGAATCCTCCGAGCCATTGATGAAAACCCAACGGATCTTCCCGTCTACGCCCAGCTGGTTGGAGCGGACGCTCCATCTCTCGCCAGAGACGCCAAGGGATTGCTGGCGAACCATCCCGTTGCCGGAATTGATTTGAACATGGGCTGCCCCGCCCCGCTTGTGTGCAGAAAAAACGCCGGAGGAGGCATGCTTAGAACCCTTGCCAATATGGATTCCACTCTAGGAGCCATGCGTGATGCACTTCCTGCCGGAACCTTCACCGTCAAATGTAGGATTGGCTGGGAAGACCCTTGGGAATTCACCAGAATTCTTCCCATTATCGCCCGCCACTCTCCCGACAGACTCGTTGTCCATGGAAGAACCGTCAAAGAAGGGTACAGAACTCCCATCCACTTCGATGCCATTCGCCTGGCGGTTGAAACAATGAGCTGCCCGGTCATTGCCAATGGGAACGTCGTTGATGCTCCGTCGGCTTCCTATTGCTTATCCGCAAGCTCTGCCGCCGGAATCATGGTCGGGAGAGCCGTCATCAGAAATCCGTGGATCTTTTCTCACCTGAGAGACATGCAGGCAGGGAAGCAAGTTCAACCCGTCCCCCTTCGCTCCATCCTCCGCTATGCGGAACTCCTGCTGGAAGAAACCGCAGCATTTTTCCTGCCCTACGATGAGCGTAAGCATGTGCAACGCCTCAAACGCTACATGATCTACGTCGCCTGTGGCCTCCCCTTCGAGTTTGGGCACGACATCAGAAGAGTGCGAACAGCGCATGACTATTTGCACATCTGCCGGACTCACTTTGACCGTGACGGCTTCATTCCAGCAATGCCGCCCGATGACGGGCATTTGTTCACCGGGGTTCGATACGAATGATCTTCACCAGTCCCTGTCTGTTGAAAGGCGCTTTTTCCTCCGGGAATAATGATTCCCGACTTCTCCCTTCATCCTCGCCTCCCAGCGTTTTTTCCACAAGGGAATCGGAGTCGCCTCCTCATGCTTATTTTCTGCCGTATGCTTAACGGGAGAAGGCTTTTTTAAAGAGGCATAGTCATCATCCGAATCTCTCTTTTGATGTCGGGCTTGAATTCTCTTGCTCTCCTCTCCATGGGCGGGGACAACCTTCCATGGACCTACTTTCAGGGGGTGAGTAATCGGTGCACAGACCAATTCGGGATCGATAAAACGCATCTGCCTCAAAAGAGTCGAATGAATATTTGCCATCTGGGTTCCCATTGGGAAAAGTTTTCCCGTAGGCAGCTCAAGAAGGAAGCCCAGACGAATCGTTCGCGCCTTCGAGGCAAATTGGGAAAACTCCCGGAGCGACACCCCCTCCAGCGGGATTTCATGGGGAGCGCGAATAGACGCCGTTTTCAGCAGGAACAAGGTATCCCGAACCTTCTTGCACAAGGCCTCAATCAAGGCCGCGCTCTTCGGACGGGCATCAAACCGGTAGTCCTTCACCTCAATTAACCAGAGTTCCTTCTTCTCCAGATGATAGAGAAGAAAATCCATCTCCTTACACCCTCCGCAGAAATTCTGCGTCTGCTTTGAATAGAAAGGCGAACATTCGACGCGGCAAACCAGATAGCCCGGATCAAAAATGAACCGGTGGATGCCTTCGACATATCCCTTTCCTTCAAACGAACTCATATTGAACTCAAATAACGGTCAGCCTGCTCGATTTCAGCCTGCATCGATTCGATTTCTCCCAAATCTTCCAACTCGCTCCCGCTCGAAACGCGAACGCCAAACCTGCTCTCCGTGGGAACTTTCAGCCCGAAAAACTTCTTCGTCACCTTCGCATTTTTTTCTTCCTTCAACTGCATGACCAGTTCGCGGATCATAAAAAGGCTATGGGAAGTCAAAACAACCTGCACGCCTGCCTTCGCCAGCTCAAGAAGCACTTTCACAAGACGCGGCAAATGGAGGGAATTCAGATTCATCTCCGGCTCATCCAAAAAAAGAACCGTTCCCTGTTTCACTACTTCATTGCGAACGAGACATCCCAGCGTACCTAAGCGTTTAAACCCTTCTGCGACCAGGCTCATCTCCATTGGTATCTGCCCCGGTCTCTTCAGGTAGAACCTACCATCCTGCCTCATCAGTTCGCCACCAAGAATCTTCTCAATCCTCGCCAGCACGCGCCCCATGCGCACATCCGTCAACTTCTCGACAGGCTCGCAATCCAGAGCCTTGCATAAATCCCAGCACGCCCCATCCAGAATATCCGGAAAACTCTTACCTATCTGAATAAATCCCGGATAAATCGAAAGAACATCCCTCGCCGTCAAAAAAATCACATTGCTATGAAGAAACCTCTGAGGCATCCGGGTAATATGCAGCCCCTCCTCCTCTTCTGAAGCGAGAAATTCAAAACTTATTCTGCCTGTCCCCTCTGGAACGCCATGCCCTTCGAGACTCACCTCCACTTCCGCATGCGAATTGCCGCGATTCAACGCCGTCAAACCGGCAAGATCATGAGAGGAAAACACACGCATCAAATCATTCCTCAACCGCTGCTCTTCCGCCCACTTGTCTGGGAGAGACTTCTTGCCTCCAATGGAACTCCACTGCGCGACGGAATAGCACAATTTCAGCAAATGGCTTTTACCTGAGTCATTTCCTCCGATTACAATATTGATGCCAGGAACGAATTCAAAATACTCCCGCTCCGGGAATACCGTCACGCCCTGAACCACCAGCTCACGAATCATATTGACCATGCTAACATGTTAAGAAATCCTGGCAATAAGGTTTTCTTAAATTTTTTGTCCTGCGTTCAGACAGGCTGATTGTTCTTTTCTCTCAGCCCCTTCGATGTTAGTTTTAGAGGCGCATGGACGAAGAGCAACACGTAATCAAAGAACCAACCCGAAAGGAATGGATTGGCTTCTGGTCTCTCATTTTCATCCAGATTCAAAACGCTTTCAACGAGAAAGCCGTCCAATTCATTTTGATTCCGCTCGCCGCGTGGTTCTTTTTAATGACCGGAAAAGGATTTGCTGACCTTGAATACCCCCTCGGAGCTATCATCGTCCTCCCCTACATTCTCATATCCCCATTGGTAGGATGGCTTGCCGACCGCTTTTGCAAAGCTCGCCTGATTCAAATCATGGCGTTTCTCCAGATTCTCGTCATGGGAGGAATGTTGCTCTGTTTCATTAAACAGAATATTTACTGGGCTATCTTCTGGTTTTGTATCTTTGCCATTCAGGCAACCATCCTCAGTCCAGCGCGGAAAGGCATCGTCAAGGACATGGTCGGCTCCAAATACCTGGGCTTCGCCTCTGCCATCGTCGAAATGAGCGTTATTTTCGCCATTTTGATTGCCCAAATCAGCGTATTCATCTGGTTTGACCAACTCCTCATTTCAACGGGAGACGGATGGCACGCAGCCGAATACATCACCATTATCTTTGGAATAATTGCTATTCCCGTCGCTATTCTCGCCCTGTTCCTCCCCCGCTACCCTGTAGACAACTCTCAGAAGCGCAAGTTTTCGGTCAAGCTCTTCTACGAACACTTCTTCCAAGTCAAATTCCTCTGGAAACACAGAGCCTTGCGCCTTAGTGAAATTGGTATCTCCTACTTCTGGTTTCTCGCCGGGGTGCTTATCCTGATCACCATTCAGATAGCCAAAGAAAACACCCACGGTGGGGCAGGGCTCGGCATGGAAGCCGCCATGCTCATGATCTGGCTGAATATCGGCGTCATCATCGGCGGCGTCTCCGCATCCATCATCTGCCGCAAAAAAATCGAACTCGGTCTCATTCCTCTGGGAGCAATAGGGGTGACGCTTGGGTGTATTTTCCTCTCTATCTTCCCCCCTCAAACTCTTTGGAGCAATATCGGCTTCTCCATTACCGGGGCATTCGCCGCTGCCTACCTCGTTCCTCTCAACGCCTACCTTCAGGACAATAGCTCTCCCTCCACGCGAGGAACAGTCATCGCGGCAGGCAACCTCATCGACATGTTGCTGGGGCTTCTTGCCGTCGGCTGCCAAATGGCGATGAAGGAAATGTTTAACGTTCAGACTCAATTCCTCCTCCTCTCCATTACGAGCCTTTTCATCACCATCGTTGCCCTCCGCCTCATCCCTCGGGAATTCATCCGCATGATAGGGCTTTGGATCATGAATCTCCTTTACCGGGCACGGGTCATCAATCGGGATAAAATCCCCGAATACGGAGGAGTCCTCCTCGTCTCAAACCATGTCACCTATGGAGACGCTCTCTTCCTCTCCATGATTTCTCATAGACCCATTCGGTTTATCGTTGCGGAAGAATTCGTCAAAGTACGCTGGCTGGGCTGGCTGCTTGAACTGTTCAACTGCCTTCCCATTTCAAACAAACACCCGCGCGAAGCCATTTCCAAGGCAATCCAGTCCCTGAAAGATGGCGAAGTCATCTGCATTTTCCCTGAAGGGCAACTCACCAGAACGGGAACGCTTTGTGCCTTGCGAAAAGGAGTGGAAACAATCGCCCGCAAGGCAAAATGCCAAATACTTCCCGTTTACATGGACGGACTTTGGGGCAGCATCTTCTCCTTCAAAGGCAATCGCTTCTTCTACAAAATGCCTAAAAAAGTTCCCTACACCTTTACTGCCGCAGTAGGCGACCCTCTGGATAGCGAATCAATCACATCAGACAACATTATGAACAATCTGAGGGAACTCTCCTCAGCCTGTATCGAAATTTCAGCCCTGCCCGAGAAAAATCAGATCCTCCGCAATCTCGAATCAATCGGCTCGAACGCTCTAGTTTTTTGCGGAAACGATTCGATCAGCGGTCAAGAGATCGCCTCCTGCCTCATTGACGAACGCCTCCCCGAAGCGAGCAACATGGTGACCGAATGGGTACGCCTTCTGCTGGATATCTATCGGGATCAAGACACCCTTGACGCCCTCTGGCTTAACGCCCAGCAAATCACCCGCATCAACGCCCTTACAGAAAAACAGCCTCTCCTGACCTCAATCGGATTTGGAGAATCTCACGAAAAAGTCGTCTCCATCCTCTGGCCTATCCTCACCCAAACCCCTGTTTATTTGATACCGGGTTCAGGCAAGCCATCCATTGATCACATCGTCCAGATGGCAGGTGGACTTCACCTTCGCCAGCGACTTTACGGAGTCGTCCCCCATACCCGCATCCCCTTCTATGATTTCAGCGGAGGCCCTGACATCGCCCTGCCCAATGTGGCATGGAAACCCTGCTTCATCACCGATCAGGGAATCGTCATTTCCATGTCCATGTGCCATAGCGTCTTCAAACTCGACGACGGAACCGTTCAGCTGGGCATGAGATCCCGAACGAAGGGAAGGCTGATACCGGGCTTTTACCTCACTGAACCCGGAACATCCACCATCATGGGGGCATCCCTTCGTACTCCCTACTCCCTGCCTGCTCAAATCTATCTGGACGAATCCGGTTTCCTCGTTGAACTCCAAAATACCAACTCCCCAGCTTGATCAAAGCCATGAATACGCAAGATCGACTCCCCTTTCCCCAATACGTGATGACTCTGGCTCATGCCGCAGCCCTCAGATCGGAAGACCCCTACCGGAAGGTAGGAGCTGCCGCGCTGGACAAGGATAACCGGGTCATCGGAACTTCCTACAACGGCTTGTTTCCGGGATTTGAGGCAACCCATGAATTCTGGAAAAGCCGGGATGGCAGGCAGAAATACATGCTTCACGCAGAAATCAACTTGTGCAGCCTCTTCCGGAGAGGAGAAGCCAGCATCGTTGCCTGTACTACCATGCCCTGCACCTCGTGCATGCAGGCACTCTGCGCTCACGGAGTCAAAACCATCTATTACGCGGAACCCTACTCTAAATCAGATGCCCCTGCCATCGCGGAAATGTACGGAGTAGAACTCATTCAGGTATCCAATTACCCTCTTGCCACCCAGTTTCCTCTCGTTTCCAACATCGATTGAAATGCTTCCTCCCTGGTTCGCCAACGATGCCTTCCCTCTCTTTCTCGCCCCAATGGCGGGAGTCACAGACCCGATCTTTCGCACGATTTGCAAAGAACTGGGGGCTGATGTCATGGTCACGGAATTCGTCTCGTCGGAAGGCATCATCCAATGCTGGGAAAGAAACAAACGCTACACTGAATTTGAAGAAAACCACCGCCCGCTCGGCATCCAGCTCTTCGGGGCAGATGGAAAACTCATGGGGGAGGCGGCAAAAATCATCCTCAATCATCAAAAACCCGACTTCATCGACATCAACTTCGGATGTCCTGTCCCCAAGGTCGTTGGAAAAAACGGAGGATCATCCCTCCTGAAAAACCTCCCTGCTCTGGCGGACGTGGCCAAAGAAGTAGTCAAAACAGTTGGAAATCTTGTCCCCGTCACGGCAAAAATTCGCACAGGATGGGATTCTTCTTCCATCTGTGCCAGCGAAACATGCCGCATTCTCGAAAATGAAGGTATCTCGATGATTACCATTCACGGACGAACAAGAGCTCAGCAATATGGAGGAAAAGCCGACTGGGATCTCATCCACAAATGCGCTGATTCCATTTCCATCCCCGTCATCGGCAACGGAGACATCCGCGATGCAGACACGGTAAGGGAAATAAAAAATACCGGAAAAGTCAGAGGAGTCATGATAGGCCGCGCCGCCATGGAAAACCCATGGATATTCAAGGAAGCATCACATCTGCTAAAAACGGGAATACATCTTGGTCCTCCTGGGCAGGAGTTAAAATGGAAACTCATGGTAAGACATGCTAGACTCTCGCTTGAATCGGGACGCTACGGAGATGAACGCCACACCATGAAATTTATGCGGACACGTTTCATCGCCTATTCAAAAGGATTCCCTAAAGCTAAGGAAATTCGAGGAACCCTGGCCAGGATTGAGACACTCGAACAGCTGGAAAAGCTTGCTTCGGAATCCTTACCTCTTTAACTCTACTCAGAAAAGTGCAGAATTTTTTCTAGGGAACTACTTCTTGCGTTTCGTTCGATTGACTTTCACAAAGAGAAATGCTTATATAGAGAAATAATCGGTCGGGGTGTTTATCGGAACTCCGTCAAACCATCACCTATCCCTGTTTTCACGTGTACTCAAACGAATCCTACCTCCTTGAACTCTTGTCCGGATCGGGCTATTTGACACCCGAAATCCTGCAATATGCAAAAGAGCAAAAAACTCCTTCCGAAAGCCTGATCGATACCTTGGTCAGAACGAATTATCTCACGGAAGATCTTGTGGCTCAAGTTTGCGCAAGCAACTCTGCGATGGACGTCGTTGACTTGTCGCAACCCTCTCTTTCTCCCACCATTCTGGGAACTGTTCCCGTAGAAATAGCTAACCGGTACAAAATAATCCCCTTTAACGACGATGGATTTTCACTCCATGTCGCCATTGCGGATCCCATGAATTTCGACGTACTGGATAGCATCCCCCAATTGCTCAAACGCGACGTCATCTTTCATGTCGCCACACAATCCGCCATTGAGCATGCTCTGAAGGATCACTATTTGGAACAGGCTGTCAGGAAGGATGATGAAGTCAACTTTGACGGAGATAACGGCGATGCGCCCATTATCAGACTCGTCCAGCAAATGATGAATGACGCCTTCAAAATGAGGGCGTCCGACATTCACATTGAGCCCATGGAAAACCGACTTCGCATCCGCTTCCGCCTTGACGGCAAACTAATCGAAGTCGCAACCCACCCTAAAAAGCTTCTCAGCCCGGTTATTGCGCGACTCAAAGTAATGAGTTCGACGATGAGCATCGCGGAAAAACGACTTCCCCAGGACGGTCGAATCCAGATGTCCGTCGGAGACAACAAGCAAATCGACCTCCGCGTCTCTTCCGTTCCCAGCAACCACGGCGAAAGTATCGTCATGCGTATTCTTGACAAATCGGCTCTCGTCCTCGGACTGCCTCAACTCGGGTTCTTCTCCGATGATGAAGCTATCTTTGACCGACTCATCGCCCTCCCGGATGGCATTATTCTGGTCACCGGTCCTACGGGTTCCGGTAAAACGACAACCCTTTACGCCTGTCTCAACCACATCAACCGCCCTGATAAAAAAATCATCACGGTAGAAGACCCTGTCGAATACGAGCTCTCCGGGATCAACCAGGTCATGGTCAAGGCAGACATCGGCATGACATTTGCTGCGGCTCTCAGATCCATGCTCCGCCAAGCTCCGAACATTATCATGATCGGGGAAATTCGAGATGCGGAAACAGCTAACATCGCCATCAACGCCTCGTTGACAGGTCACCTCGTCTTCTCGACCCTCCACACGAACGACGCCCCGAGTGCAGTCGCCCGTCTTGCAGACATCGGCATCAAACGCTTCCTCATCGCGTCGGCCGTTCGCGCCATCATGGCTCAGCGACTCGTCCGTAAAC